>OLZG01000303.1_pt1 | contig 30832 bp, 26 predicted proteins | sample 1644401 | NCBI WGS metagenome assembly OLZG01 (sample SAMEA103958119, study PRJEB25191) | human gut metagenome | biome: human-associated habitat [ENVO:00009003]; feature: intestine environment [ENVO:2100002]; material: feces | place: Germany | collected 2013/2015
GGAGAATGTATGAAGAAGAGAATAACGCTTATTGTTTTTTCGGTGCTAATAATTGCTGCTTTATATGTGTTGTATTGTTTTAATTATATTCCACATAAAAAATATACAAATGCAGATTTTAATATAGAAGCTTACAAGAGCAATATTGATAAAGACAATGATGGTATAGATGACCAAACAGATATATTAAATAATGCAAATAATTACATAAAAACTAATCCAAAATATAAAAGCAAATATTACAACACAGGTTATCCAGATGATGAATATGGGGTTTGTACTGATGTAGTAGCTTTTGCTTTAAAAGATGCAGGATATGATTTGATGGTATTAGTAAATGAGGATATAAAAAACAATAAAGAATTATATGATATAGATGCCGTTGATAAAAATATAGATTTTAGAAGAGTTAAAAACTTAAAAGTATATTTCGATAATAATGCAATAAGTCTTACTACAGATATAAATGAAATAGAAGAATGGCAAGGTGGAGATATTGTTGTATTTAAAAAACATATCGGCATTATATCTGACAAGAGAAATCGAAAAGGTATATGTTTTGTTATTCATCATGCAAACCCATATCAAATATATTATGAAGAGGATATACTGGAACATCGTGATGATATCATAGGACATTATAGAATCAGTTAAACAATTCCAGTTTGCAGAACTGACTCAAAAGAGCTCGAAAGAGCTCTTTTTCCTGCCAGGCACAGAAAATCTACAAGTCTTCCGGGAAAACCTTTATCTAAGAAAAAAATACAATATTAACATGAATATCATGAATATAATATTGGAGGCTGTGAATATTCCCAAATACTTCCCTCTCAGATTCCTGTTTTCTTTTGCAATATATTTGAAACTTATCAGGCTTGCCATGGATGCAATCAGAGTGCCGAGACCTCCAATATTGGTTCCGACAATTAAAGCCCGGTAATTATCTGTAAAGCCGGATAAAAGAAGCGCAGCGGGAACATTGCTCATAATCTGACTGGCAAGAACAGCAGTAAGTGTTTCCCTTCCTGCCATGATTCTTTCCAGAAAACTGCTGAATTGCGGAATCCTTCCAAGGTTGCCGATAAAAATAAATAATGCGATAAAGGTGGCAAGCAGGGAGTAATCCACCCTGCTTATATTTTCCCTGTTTCTTAGCAGCATATATATAAGAACCAATACAAGAGGAATCTGGTATGGAATGATACGTGCAACAGTGAGCAGGCAGATTGTAAATAAGATCAGGTAAGCGGCCAGGTATTCCATGTTAAGTTCTTTTCTGTCAGAAAATCCCAAAAGAGTTTTATCTTTTTCGGAACTGCATACGTGAGGTGCTTTGGCAGCGGCTACCTGTATCCATATCAGAAGAAGGATAAGTGCTGTGGCGGAATAGGGAAGCATCAGGGCTATTAATTCTGCCGCGGACATCCCTGCTCTGGCATATAGATAAAGGTTCTGCGGATTTCCGATTGGTGTGAGCATGCTTCCGAGATTAGCAGCGATTGTCTGCATGGCTACTATTTTAAGAAGCCAGTAATTGCCCAGTTCCTTTGGCAGTTTATGCACAATGATCAGTGCAAGAGGAACAAAAGTAATCAATGCCACATCATTGGTGATCACCATTGACAGGAAGAAACATAAGAGTACCAACAGCCTGATCACACCCACAGTTCCCGATGTTCCCATCAGCAATTTTTGGGCAAGTATATCAAAAACACCAACAGCCTTCAAACCAGCTACAATTGCCATCAAACAGAAGAGGAGCCCGAGAGTCCTGAAATCGATATAAGTAAAATAAGCCTTATCCGGTCTGACCCAGAACATAGAAAGAAGCGCCAGGATCACTGCAATTGACAAAACGGTTTCTTTCCTGAAAAAAACATATAATTTTTGTAACATAATATTTCCTTTCCGGTCTGATACGACCGCGTATAAGTATATCACAGAAACATCCAGAAAAAAAAGAATATCATTTCAGCGATCTCAAGATGCCAAAGCTTGACTGGACATCTGAAACAGCAGTCGTGAAGCAGAGCATGGGAGTACTTGTTGCTCTTTTATCAAATTTTGTGTATATTATAGTACTGGTAGTGGGATACGTAGCGTGCAGGTGTTTGAGGCACTTTAGCGATCTGCGATGATGAAACCAGGGCTGTACTCTGTACGGTGCGGGAAACTGCGGTTGTAAGACAGTGTAGATTATAGATAGCAGAATAAATTATAGATAGAATTATAGATAGAAAGGAGTTTCAGGATTAAATATGGCAGAAATAAAGAACTCGGAATCAGATATGAGCACTCAGCAGAAAGCTGAGCTGGACAAAGAGAAAAGAAAAGAAGAGAAGAAAGAGGCAAAAAGAGCAAAAAGGCAGCACTACAGGGAACTGAATGAGCCACCAAAACTCACCGTGCTTGAGGAAGTGGGAAATGCAGTCACCCATGGAATAGGAGCAGGATTTGCCATAGCCGGCTTTGTCCTTCTTCTCCTGAAGTCAGACACAGGGATCAAAGTGATGGCATCGTGTTTTTATGGAATATCACTGATATTGATGTTTCTTATGAGCTGCCTGTATCACTCATACAAATCCGGGCTAGCAGTGAAGCGTATCTGGAGAAGATTTGACTATTCCTCGATATATCTGCTGATAGGCGGAACATTTGCTCCGATGTACCTTGTGTACTGGGAAAATGTGCTTGGAATAGTGTTGTTCTGTGTGCAGTGGGCGCTCATCATAGCGGGGATCACCATCATATGTGTGTTCGGACCAGGCAGGTTCCGACCGATACACTATACGCTGTACTTCGTCATCGGATGGAGCGCCATCATGTTCATTCCAGATTGGTTCAGAAATGACAAGCCGCTTTTGGGATGGATCGTGGGCGGTGGTATTGTCTATACGCTCGGCATGATTCCATTTGTGAAGGACACCAAGGGGATGCACTTTATCTGGCATATCTTTGTGATGCTCGGGGCTGCATTGCATTGGTTTGGAATGTACCTTTATGTGTATTAATAAAAGATAGATAAGTTCAACAGTGCTTCGAGGTCTGAGACTATGACAAGAACCGGAGAATATCTTGGAAAATTATTTGCACACATGGGAAAGGAGTGTTATATAGAGCCACCTTTTTATTGTGACTATGGAACCAATATACACGTGGGAGATTATTTCTATGCAAATACAGGGCTGATAGTTCTGGATCAGTGTGATGTCATCATTGGAGATCACGCATTTCTGGGGCCAAGGGTCAATATATACTGTGCATGTCATCCGATAGATGCGATGATCAGAAATACCGGTGTGGAGCTTGGCAAGCCGGTTACAATAGGCGATAATGTATGGATCGGTGGCAATACGGTCATCAATCCGGGTGTGACCATAGGTTCAAATGTTGTCATAGGCTCAGGGTCGGTTGTCACAAAGGATATTCCGGATAGTGTGATAGCGGCAGGAAATCCATGTAAAGTTATAAGAATGATAACAAATAAAGATAAGGAATATTGGCTTAAGCAGCTAGAGGAATTTGAGGCAGACACAGGTGAGCAGGTAAAGCTGGAGCAGGACTGATTCAACATTGCTGCTGTGAGTTGAGATTCCAAAGCGTTTTTCTATACCACACATCCTAATGAAGAGCCAATAAAAGGTATAAAAAAGATGAAACAGACTGATAACTTTAAGTTCGACGAGGCAAATGTTATGAATGAATTAGTATATAGAAATCTATCCGAAGATGCAAAACGACAAATATGTGCATGGAAATATGGCGGAGAATACGATTTGTATAATCTTCCTTCTTATGAAGAAATGCAAGTTCGACAGATAGGATTCATGAATCCCAAAAGTGAAAAAAATTATTATGGTTTTTGGGATGAAAGCATATTGGTAGGATTTGTCAATATATTGGAGGAAAAAGAAGAGGTATTTATTGGAATAGGCGTAAATCCTGATTTGTGTAATAAACATTATGGTCAACGAATGCTCTTGATTACTTATGAGATTTCAAAAAAGTTATATCCTAACAAGCCGTTGTATCTGGAAGTTCGTACATGGAATATCAGAGCGGTAAAGTGCTATCAAAAAGCAGGATTTAGGATTGATGGACAAGCTTATGAGTTGACAACAGGAATTGGTACCGGAACATTCTATCGAATGATAAGAGAATAGGAAACAGCACATGAAATATGATAAGATAGTGGAAGCAATTTTCATAGAACGTCCAAATCGTTTTATTGCGCGGGTAAAGATTGACGGAGCGGAAGAGGTAGAATTGGTTCATGTAAAGAATACGGGCCGTTGTCGTGAATTACTGCTGTCAGGGGCGGAAGTGATTTTGGAAGATTGCATAGAAAAGAATCCAAATCGAAAGACACGTTATGATTTGATTGCGGTTAAAAAATTGGATAACTAACCTTCAGTCTTGTGGAGAGATTGAAAGCAACAGAAGATTTGAAGTTATAAGAAGTGGAAAAGGAGGACAAGTTAATGATAAAAAAAATAGCCATTGTACCCTATGTAACTAATGGGAGAAATTCACAGGTTGGACATGATGAATATGAAAGCGGAAATATAGATAGAGTAGTGAAATACATAGAAGAAAATTGAAACATAATCTCTTAGAGGAGCTTATCAAATTTAAATTTGAAAAATTTAATGGTATCGGGCACCAAAATTTCAGGGGTTGCGGAAATACTTGGAGACAAGGTCACATTTCTCGCAGAGTTTGCACTCAGGAAGGCACTTATCAGAATAGATGTGGCACAGCATATGTAATCATAAAATCCCGGATATCATGCGCATATCCTATGGAAAATTCCGCTAAAATATGCTTTAATAAAAGATATATAGCAGTAAATAACAATTGTAAGAGGAAGAAAATGTCTAGAAGAAAGAGGCAGAAAAACGGAATGATAAATAAAGAAAAGGAAAATATAATTGACTCTGCAGAGCCGGAAAATAACAGCATGACGCAGAAGACTCAAACACCACAGCAGACAGTTGACGCGCAGCAGATGGTTATCCCTCAGGAGAGCGAGCGCATTCAGCGGGCCGAGTGGATTCACGAGCAGGTGAAGCTTCAGCGTGAGGCAGAGGATGAGGCCTGGGAGAAGATCATGGAGGAGCAGAAGCTGCTTACAGAGCGCAGACGCTCCATAGATGCTGATATAAACAGCAACAGGGAGTTGAAGCGATACCATGAGGGCTGCATGGAGGATATCACAGACCAGGTATATTCACTGCATGGCATATCGGTAGACAAGCTGGAGGGCATAAAAGAGTACAGGAATGCCCTGTTCCGCGGAGAAGCATTCATAGTGTTTTGCATATCTGTAATAATGGCTGCGATTGTGGCATATGCCTATGGGCCGACTTCACAGCTGTGCCTGTATGTACTCATGTGTGTAGGTGCGGAGGGAGCGTTATTGTCCCAAAAGCGAAAGAATATATTGTTTTTCATCCCGCTTATCCTGATAGCGGCGGAGATGGCAGGCTACAAGCTTTATCCGCAGTATCTGGAGTATGTCACGATGGCTGGAGAGGCACTGGCACTGCTTCTTATGATGATAGGCACTGTGGGATACTTTGTGTACAATCCATACCGCAAGGACAGAAAAAATATAAAGGCTGCAAAATTAGATCTTAAGGAACTACATAAGGTTGCCAAAAAGAGCGTAAAGAAAAATAAAAAGAGCCGCATAAAGAACGAAGCAAAAGAAGCAAAGCTTGCGGCAAAGCAGGCCAAAAGAGAGACCAAGGCTGCCATAAAGGAGCAGAAGAGGCAGAATGAGCTCGCAAAGAAGCAGGCCAAGTACGAGCTTAAGGAGAAAAAACGACAGCAGAAGAGTGAGCGTGTTGAGCTTAAGCATGAGCTGAAGAAGACTCAGCTCATGGATAAGGTGAAAAGATTTACACCGAAGGAGCAGGAGAGTGAAAGCACCTCTTCGGCAGAGAGCATAGATAACAACATTACAGAAAACAATATCATAGAGAATAACATCATTGATATAGAGCGCAAGGTCAATTAGTCATGGATGAGCATTAGGCAGACAGCTGATACTTCTCCATCCAGTAATTAATCTGGATGAAATATGCGATAAGCTGCGGACCTGCCATGAGCTGGCCAAACCATGGACTGCCGTATTCTGCCGGTGCCTTTAAAAATTCGCGCGTTTTGTCAGCGTCAATGAGAGTGCGCACAGGGGCGTTAGGGGAGTCTAATATCTCCTCCATTCCCTTTATAAGGAGAGCTTCATATCCGGGATGATAAGTCTTTGGATATGGGCTCTTTTTTCTGTGCAAAAGCTCAGGTGGCAGGACATCTGAGAAAGCATCGCGAAGCAGAGTCTTTTCCACACCGTTTTGATATTTCATATGCCAAGGCACATTAAAGACATACTCAATGATACGATGGTCGGCAAAAGGGACGCGGGCCTCAAGCTCGGAGTACATGCTGGTGCGATCCATGCGGTCAAGAAGCGTCTGCATGAACCATTTGATATTGAGATATCCGATTATGCGGCGGCTTTCGTCCTCACCGGCCTCGCCGTAAAGGAGAGGTGCTTTTGACCTCGACTCCTCATATCGAAAAGCCTGATAACCGGATAAATCAAGCTCCAAACCCACATCATCGTGCAAAAGAGCAAGGCGTGGAGCGACATCAGATGACCATGGGAAGCCATATCTTTCCAGCAGCTCTTTGCGGTAAAACCACGGATATCCGCCAAAGATTTCATCAGCACACTCACCTGTAAGAGCTACCTTGTTTTTTCGGCTGACGAGGCTGCAGAAATACAAAAGTGACGAGTCCACATCGGTCATGCCGGGCATATCCTTTGCATCGACTGCGGCAAAGAGCGCCTTGAAGAGAGAGTTCTCATCACACTCGAGATAGGAGTGGGCTGTCTCATACTCCTCAAGCATACGATTGACATAGGGAAGATCCCTCTCCGGCTGGAAGGCGTTTGCCTTAAAATACCTGTCATTGTCCTTAAAGTCGAAGGAAAAAGTGTTGAGCGTTTTACCGCGTGTGTTCATATAGTTTGCGGCGATGGCGGTCACGATGCTTGAATCGATGCCGCCTGACAGAAAAGTACATACCGGCACATCGGAAACCATCTGCCTTTTTATAGCATCCTCCACCAGAAAACGTGTGTGAGCAACGGTATCCCGATAGCTCTCGGTGTGTTCCCGGCTTGTAAGCTCCCAGTAGGTTTCATCATGCAGCCCATCCCGGGAGTAAATCATGAAGTGTCCCGGCAAAACCTCAAACAAATCCTTAAACAGGGAAAGTCCGCTCGTGTGCGCAGGCCCGATAGCAAGAAGCTCCTGCAAGCCCTGCTTATCAAGCTCAGGCTTTACTGCAGGGTGAGCAAAGCAGGCCTTTGGCTCGGAGCCAAACACCAGAGAATCCCCTCGGATGGCATAAAAAAGCGGTTTGACACCTACGCGGTCGCGGTATAATAGCAGCCTTCTTTTAGCCGCATCCCATATGGCAAATGCAAAAATACCGTTTAAGCGATTGACAAAATCAGCGCCCCAATGGATGTAGGCGTACAGAATAACCTCGGTGTCTGAGGTTGTGGAGCATACAAAGCCGTTTTCGGACAGCTCGGGAATCAGCTCATCAGTGTTGTAAATTTCTCCGTTATAGCAGATAGTGTAATCATAGCCATTGTGGGTGCGCGTCATGGGCTGGTCGCCGCACAGGATATCACGGATGGCCAGACGGCTGTGCGACAGACCAATATGCTTTTTAAGGTAGCGTCCTCTGGCATCGTTGCCGCGGTGGGCAAGCACAGCACGCATCTTCTCAAGACGAAAGTTCCAGTAATCGGTGTTCTCTTCAAAGTCTTCTTTAAAGTTACAGAATCCGGCAATACCACACATAAAAATTCATATCTCCGTAAAAACAGATTTAATTTATATTATGCATACGCCTTGAAGCTGTTAATCCGGTCAGAAAATAAAATGATATGGTGGACAAAAGTCATTGTATTAATCAATTACCAAGCTGATTATAAAATTTTTATTGACAATAAAGGCAGAATAGCGTTACTCTTATTACATAAAGTTAGACGGCACTAACATACATAAATGACAGATAACTACAGTAAGTACAATCTGACCAGTAATTGTTTTTAAACGTATAACCTTATATAAGGTAAATGTAATTTGAAATGTTGAAAGAGAGGATATCATATGTCAGAAGAAGAGAGAAAGTTCTTAGAAATAGTGGATTTGAAAAAGGGCTTCGGAAGCGGCGAGACGCGCCAGGAGGTGCTGCGAGGCATGAATTTTTCAGTGGCAAAGGGGGAGTTTTGCGTGCTGCTCGGACCGTCGGGCTCAGGAAAGTCTACACTGCTCAATATCATCGGAGGCATCGACAGCGCCGATTCCGGATATATCAGCATAAATGGCGACAAGCTGAAGGATATGAGTGAGAAAAAGCTCACACAGTACCGCAGAAAGCACCTGGGATATGTATTTCAGATGTACAACCTGATTGCCAATCTGAATGTAAAGGAAAATATCGAGGTGGGCGCTTATCTGTCTGACAACGCACTGGATATCAATGAGCTGCTTCACACGCTGGGGCTTTACGAGCACCGCTACAAGCTTCCAAACCAGCTATCCGGTGGACAGCAGCAGCGTGTGTCAATCGGGCGTGCAATCGTGAAAAATCCTGATATACTGCTCTGCGATGAGCCTACAGGAGCACTTGATTACAACACCTCAAAGGAGATTTTAAAGCTCATAGAGGATGTCAACAAAAAGTACGGAAACACCATAATCATGGTCACACACAATGAGGCCATCAAAAACATGGCAGACCACGTGATAAAGCTTAGGGACGGAGCCGTGCGCCACAACGATATCAATACAAATAAGGTTTCGGCCGAAGAGCTTGAGTGGTAAGGAGGATTTGACCTATGAGCAGGAAAAAGATAAAAAATCCTCTGATAAAGCGTATACCAAAGGAAATTATCGGTGACTGGAAAAAATATCTTGTTGTATTTCTTTTCCTCGTGCTGACAATAGGCTTTGTATCCGGAATGTATGTGGCAAACGACAGTATGCTCACATCTGCGGATGAGGGAGTAAGTAAATACAAGCAGGAGGATGGACATTTTGAGCTTAAGGATAAGGCTGACAGCGAGCTTGTTACGGCTATTGAGTCAGGCGAGGTAAAAACAGCTCCAGACGAAAAAGACAGCGATAGCAGCAAAACTCCTGTCACGCTCTACGAGAATTTCTATCGCAATGAGACTGAGGACTACGACGCAGACGGCAAAAAGGACGGAACCATCCGTGTATACACAAAGACCGAGGATATCAACCTCGCATGTCTCATCGAGGGCTCTTTTCCACAAAATGAGAACGAAATCGCTGTGGACAGAATGCATGCAGACAACGTGGGGATGAAGGTCGGTAACACAATAAAGGTCAGCGGAAAAGAATTCAAGGTATCGGGCCTTATCGCATATGTCAATTACTCCACACTGCATGAAAAGAAGACCGATATGATGTTTGATGCGATAAAGTTTGATGTGGCAATGGTGACAAAGGAGGGCTTTGACCGCCTGAACAAGAGCATTCACTATGCATATGCATGGAAATACGAGGATGAGCCGGCTGACGACATAGAGCAGAAGGAAAATTCAGATGACTTTCTGGAGGCGATGGTCTCACAGGTGATGGCAGCGGGCAATGAGGTGGAGGACTACACACCGCGCTACTCAAATCCGGCAATCAATTTTGCCACGGACGATATGGGCTCAGACAAGGCCATGGGAGGAGTGCTTTTAGACATTCTTATCGTGATAATCGCATTCATTTTTGCAGTGACCATAAGCAATACGATAGCAAATGAATCATCAGCGATAGGCACGCTTCGCGCGTCGGGCTACACAAAGGGCGAGCTTATTAGGCATTACCTTTCAATGCCTGTCATTGTGACATTTCTGGCAGCAGTAGTAGGAAATATACTGGGCTATACGGTATTTAAGGATGTGGTTGTGGGCATGTATTACAACAGCTACAGCCTGCCGACATATCACACAATCTGGAATCCGGGTGCATTCATAAAAACAACGCTTGCTCCGGTGATTATCATGCTGGTTGTAAATCTTATCGTAATAATTCGCATGATGCAGCACACACCGCTTCAATTTCTGCGTCATGACCTTAAGAAAACAAAGCGCAAAAAAGCAATGCGGCTTCCGCGCTGGAGCTTCATGAGCCGTTTCAGACTGCGAATCATGTTCCAGAATGTGGCAAATTATCTGATACTTTTTGTGGGAATATTTTTCATCATGGTAATGCTCGCGATGGCAGTCGGCATGCCGGATACACTTGATTATTACAAGAAAAATACCGACAGTATGATGTTTGCAAAATACCAGTACGTACTTAAATCCTATGTCGATGCAGATGGAAACGTGCTTGAAACCGACAACAGTGATGCAGAGAAATTTGACATGACATCGCTCTTAAGGAGGTCAGATGACTTTGACGAGGAGGTGTCGGTCTACGGAGTGGAAACAGACAGTGCATACGTAAAGCTTAAGGACATGGATTCGCTTAAGGATAATGAGGTGTACATATCAGACTCATTTGCAGATAAATATGGTATAAAACCAGGCGATACAATAAAGCTCGATGCACAGTACGAGAAAAAAACGTACAAATTCAAGGTGAAGGGAACCTACGATAAATCCCAGAGCATCGCGGTGTTTATGCCGATAGAGCATTTCGCGGATATCTTTGATTTTGCAGATGGCAGATTCAGCGGATTTTTGTCAGACACAAAAATAAAGGATATCGATGAGAGTAATATCGCGACAACAATCACGATACGCGACATCACCAAAATGGCAGACCAGCTCGACCATTCCATGGGCTCATACATGCAGTACTTCCAGGTGCTTTGCATACTGCTATCAGCCGTCATGATATATCTGCTCACGAAGCTCATCATCGAGAAAAATGAGACAGCCATATCGATGACCAAGATTTTAGGCTACGATAACAGAGAGATTGCAAGCCTTTATCTGGTCTCAATATCAATTGTGGTTGTCATCTCGGATATCATCAGTGTAGTACTTGGTGCAAAGGTAATGGATATTGTGTGGCGCATAATGCTGCAAACCTTCAGCGGCTGGTTTTCATTCCACATGACACCTGTCGGCTATGTAAAGATGTTTGCGTTCGTGCTCATCGGTTACCTGATAGTGACAGTATTTGATTTCAGTAGAATAAAGAGAATCCCGATGGACATGGCACTAAAGAATGTGGAATAGGTGAAAAGTAGACAAAAATAATTGGAGGTTTTTGTCAGGTTTCAACGTAAATCAGTCGTAAAAGCAGTAAAATGCTTTTGTGGCTGATTTTGGTATTTTTGGGGGATTATTGATTATATCAGCAAAAACACGTATTATATACATATACAAAAAAATTTTACGGTTCACGCCTGAGAGTGGCCGGTAACACAAAAAATCTTAACATATGATAAACAGAAGAATGAGGTATAAAAAATGACAGACAATTTTGAATTTAGAAGTATACATCCAGACGAGGTAGAACAGGCAATAGCAATTGAGCAGATATGCTTCCCACCGAATGAGGCATGTTCTCCAAAGGCAATGACAGAGAGAATTGCAAAGGTACCACAGCTATTTCTCGTGGCAATTGACAAATCAACCGGTAAGCTGGCAGGCTTTTTAAATGGTGTGGCAACAGACGAGGAAAAGTTCAGGGATGAGTTCTTCACAGACATCGATTTATGTGATGAGAATGGTAAAAATGTGATGCTTCTTGGCCTTGACGTGCTGCCGGAGTATCGTGGACAGGGCCTTGCCAGAGAGCTCGTGTACCGCTACAGCCGACGTGAAAAGGCAAACGGACGAAAAAAGCTGTTTCTGACATGCTTAGAGCAGAAGGTGGAGATGTATAAGAAGTTTGGATTGCAGGATCTGGGGATTGCTGACTCTACCTGGGGTGGAGAAGAGTGGCATGAGATGGTACTAAAGGGATGAATGTGATAATATGGAAAATAAAGTATCAGATAACGTTATAGAAAAAAACTATAGGGAGTGCATTAAATTCAATGAAATCAACGAAAGTGGGGCCTGTAATTTTGACATGACAACAGCAAAGGCTGCCCTTGAAAATCTGTATGAGCTTTACAAAAATGGCATATCAACCGGTCGTTTCACAAAGGATAAGGACTATGTAGTAAGGTGTGCTGATCTGGTAACATTGGCGGAGGAGAACAAAGACAGCTTGTTTTATGATGCATGGCGCGTATGGTTTAGATACTTTGTATCGATGGGCTATGCAGGATGGAATGAGCTGTGGGAGGCAGTATGAATAAACAAAAAATAGCAGAACTACGCGCCGGTTTGGAAACCGGCTTTATCAACGGTGGATACAATTCAAGCCTGGCTTACCAGCCGCAATTTTTGTCAAACAACCATAAAGAAGGCAAAAAAGTATTATCCTCAATAGAAAATGAGCTGATGTTCTGTGACAAATTTCAGATAAGCGTTGCGTTTATCACGATGGGAGGCAAGATTGAGTCTGGTGAGACCACGCAGCAGGCGCTAAAGCGCGAGATAATGGAGGAGTTGGATACGGAAATTGCTGTCGGAGAATTGATAGATACGATAGAATACGATTATCCTAATTTCCATCTTTCGATGGACTGCTTCTGGTGTGAGGTAATTCACGGTGAGCTTATCCTAAAGGAAGCAGAGGATGCAAAATGGCTGACAAAGGAGCATCTGGCGGACGTAAAGTGGCTGCCGGCTGATGTGACACTGATTGAGAAGATTGGAGAGGCGTTGTATGAAACCAAGGACAGCAAATAGCATGAACATACAAATTTTCGGAACAAAAAAATGCAATGACACAAAGAAAGCTCAGCGATTTTTCAAGGAGCGTGGGATAAATTTTCAGTTTATCGATATGAAGGAAAAAGGCATGAGCAAGGGCGAATTTAATTCTGTCGCCCAGGTGAATGGCGGTCTTGACAATATGATTAACTGGGATGGCAAAGATAAGGATTTGCTGGCACTTATAAAGTACATAGCAGATGAGGACAAGCTGGATAAAGTGCTTGAAAATCCGCAGGTGATTAAGACACCGGTGGTCAGAAACGGCAGGCAGTCAACAATCGGGTACCAGCCGGATGTATGGAAGACATGGAAATAACACTAAAAAATGAAAGGCAGGAAATTATATATGTATTATGTACCGGATGGCACAGAGCAGTGCGGTTATTATGAGTGTAAAGAGTGTGGAAGCAGGTTTCTGGATTTAAAAATTGCACCAACATTGGTATGTCCATACTGTGGAGAAGAGGCAGATATGGAGATAGGACCTGATGAGGAGATGCCAAAAGTTGTAGAATCTGCGAAGCTTATTCAGATGGTTAGAGGCGTTGAAGAGGTAGAGAAGATGGATAAGCTGTTATCGCTTGCGGTGACAGGTGGCGATTTTAGCTGGATATAAGAATGCAGATATTTGTAGACGCAGATGTAAAGTAGCTGTCGCGGATGTGACATTGATTGAGAAGATTGGAGAGGCATTGTATGAAACCAAGGACAGCAAGTGCTACATCATACGGTGTTCGACCACCAAGGCTTTCTCTTGGGGGTTGAATTTATGTGGTCTACGATAGTTCTTAAATCCCATTGTGTGAGATATTCAAAGCTAGTCTTTTTAGGAAGAATCATTCGAAGCATGGTATGTGTCTGTTCGATGCCGCCTTTTTGACTGCTTCTCATCGGATCACAGTAATAGATGCTTGACTGCATAATGCCATTAATGCCGTTTTCGAGAGACTCCGGATCTCCGAATTCGGATCCGCGATCCGTAAGAATCGTGTTGAATAAGGTTAAAAAATCATATATGCCAAGCTGGCGTTCCAACTTGTTAAAAACAAGTTTTACGGTACCTTTGGTGCATCTGTTCATAATGAATGCAAGAAACAGTTTTTCACGGGTTAAGAAGAATGTCAGGATTCCTTTATCAAGGTAAGAATATAGAGTTCTCACGGACATATCGAGTTCTGGATGATTCGTTATAATCTGATATGGAGACTGGCCCTGAAAAATCAGGGGCGTGATGACCATATCTTCCTGATGCAGTTCGTGTCTGGTTATGTTTATACCGGCCCTGGACTGTGAAAGACATTCTTTGTATTTGCAATCTTCGAGAGTAAGATGTTTTTGATTACCGGGAATATATTTGCTCATGCTAGTTCTCCTTCTACTGCTGTCAGAAGGACAGCTGCTTTACATTATTCAGACCGTGTGATATACTATATAAAATTCGACAATTGTCACGGATATCTGATGACAGGCGTTTGTCAGGAGTTTTGTATACAGAGAATACAGACTGCGCGTTGGCGGGATATTGCCGATGCGCAGTCTTTTTTAGTGATGCAGTTGAGGAGAGAAACAGGTATATGGGGATAGCTCGGAAAAAAAAGAAGAAAACATTGAAGGCAAAAATGCTTGGCATATTGACGATGTGTGCGATGACAAGCCTTCTGGCTGCGGTAATTGTATCCTATATGGAACTGAGAATGATACAGAATGACAGTATAGAGGATAACATGAAAATGTATCTGGATCAGATTACGAAGAATACGGATGAAGCCTATTATGATATGATCAGTATTGTGAACTATATGGGACCGGGCGGTCTGATCGGAAACGTAACGGACAGTTATCTTGATGCTGTGGATAATTTTGACAGGTTTGTTGAACAGAGATCCCTTAGACAAGAACTTTTGGGATTAGGATATGTCAACACAAAACTGGTAGGCGCTACCTATTATGACAAGGAAGAGAAAAAGGAACTTATCAGCGGTATGAATGTCAGAACACTGGACGGAAGACAGAACGCATTGCCTAAGGTTGTGAAGTGTGCGGGAAATGTTATGCAGGCAGCCCATGCGTCTTTTCTTGGGAGTAGTGAGAAAACAGTTTTTTCCGTCATGAGGGAAGTAGTTTTTGGCAATGGGAAAAAACTGGAAATCTACGCAGAAATAGAGGCTGATATGAAGACCCCGGAAGAAATAAATAAGGAAGGATATCCCTACACTTATATTCAGACGGATGAGAGAGGGGTTGCACAATACAGCGTAAATCCTGTCATTATACATGGACAGAAACTGTTTTCTGCATCACTCTCAAAGGGGGAGTATGAAGTCCAGACGAGAGAGGGCTATAAGATCATGGCATACCGGAGTCAGATTGGATACATTAATGCAGTGGCACTGCCGGACAATATATATCACAAGAAGAGTAACCAGTGGAGAATGATGATGACACTCATCATAGTTGTAACGTTTCTGCTCTTTTCCATGTCTGTCCTCTATCTTTATCGTATGATCTGCCGACCACTGAGTCAATTCCGCAGACAGATGGTGCAGATTGGGGATGGCACTCTTCAGGCAGTACATGAAGAGTCGGACATTGCAGAGTTTGACAGCCTGATGAGGGAAGTAGAACAGATGAAGAGACAGATTGAGAATCTTATCAGCAATATGGTAGAAAAGGAAAAAAGCATACAGAAGATAGAGTTTGAGAAACTTCTCTATCAAATTAATCCTCATTTCCTTCTCAATACACTGAATTCGATTCAGTGGATGGCACAAATGAGTCACCAAAGAGAGATCAGTGAGTTTGTACAGAGGCTAAAGAAGCTTCTTTCCTATAATCTGGGCAAAGAAGGCCGCCAGACAACGTTGCGGATGGAGTTGGAGATTGTAAAGGAATATATTGCACTTCAGCAGATGCGGTATGATTTTATTATTGAGATGAATATAGAAGATGGCAGTTATCTTGACCAGCCAACGGTCCGTATGCTTTTTCAGCCACTTGTGGAGAACGCGATCCGCTATGGTCTTGGGGATGATGAGAAGATCAGCATCCAGGTGTTTGAAGATGTGGCAAGGCATTTTGCTGTTGTAACTATCTCTGACAGCGGAAAGGGACTGAATCAGGAGGAGATTGATGAGATCAACCAGCCGTTTGATTATGACTGGGAATACTGGAAGAATGAGAACAGAGGTATCGGACTGCGCTACGTCAAGGCTATGCTGGAATCATTTTATGATGGACAGACGAGTTTGTTTGTAAACAGCAAAAAAGGGTTCGGAACCAAAATTACGATCCTTCTTCCTGTCCGGAAACCGGAAGAAAAAAAAGAGAAAGACAAAGAGGTTACATTGGAAGAAAATAAGGTGGGACAGACAGATGAACGTATTGATTGTAGATGACGACAAACTTGCCAGAAAAGGTCTGGTTGCTATTATGGACTGGGAAAAGTATGGATTCGAGGTAGTGGGAGATGTACAGAATGGGAGAAAAGCCCTTGAATTTCTCCGAAATCATCCGGTGGATATTGTATTTACCGATATAGATATGCCGGAAATTGATGGACTGGAACTTATGCAGATGTGCGGAGAGGAATTTCCGGAAATTAAATTTGTAATTCTTTCTGTATATGAGAGTTTCAGTTATGCACAGACGGCAATCCGTATGGGTGCGTTAGACTATATCTCAAAGATCAGTTTTTCCCCGGAAGAGTGTGGAACGATACTGGAACGGGTCAGAGCAAAGTACATGCAGACATGCAGAGATGGACATGCAGAAGAGGAAAAACAGGAAAAAGTTGAGGAGGAAAAACAGGAAAAAGTTGAAGAACTGAACAGAAGATGGATGCACACCAGATGGATTTTCAGTGAGAAAGAATTTGAAGATCTCTGTCAGAAAACAAAAGAAATCAGTCTGCGGAGTGCGGAGAGGATTTTTGTTAAGAGTTTTCATAATATTCAGCTCCTGTCAGATGGAGAAGGGGAATTTCCATCGATGGATACGGTTGAAGAGATGCTGGACTGGGTGCACCGCTGGAGGGAACATATTTATGAAGAGAGTCTTAGCTCATCACAGAAAAATGATATCAGTGCTTTTGCAGCGGTTATCAAGTATGTGGATGGACATATCGGGGAGAATCTTCGATCTGAAGACGTGGCAGAACGGATAGGGATGAGCAGGAGTTATTTTAGTACAAGGTTTAAGGAGATGACGGGGGAAACATTTCACCAATATGTGATACACAGGAAAATGAAGACTGCGGCGGAATGGATAGAGGAGGGAAAGAAGAGCATTACAAGGATTGCCGTAGAACTTGGATATGATAATTTTCATTATTTTGCAAAAGTATTTGCACGGGAGCATGGGTGTACGCCTTCGGAATACAGAAAAGAGAGTAAAAATGTCTGATTTTCATCGGACATTTTTTTTGTGATAAAAAATATTTGGTAAGATTAGAAACAATATCATCTAGCAGGATATGGGGGAAGAAGATAAAATAATTAAAAAAAGGAAGGGAGGTATCATGGTGTATATTAAACAAAAAGGAAGGGAGGTTTACTCATGTACATTAAAAGGTTTGTGAAACATTATTACATAATGCTGGTACCGGCTCTCCTGTGGCTGTTCTTTTTCAGCATTGTTCCAATGTTCGGAATTGTCATGGCTTTTCAGGATTACAATCCTGCTGAACCGCTCTTCCGATCTGCCTAATCCTGGACAGGGCATTCTCCATTCAAAATTTGTTGGTCTGGCTAATTTTAAGTATATGTTTCAGATGAGTGACATTACACAGGTTTTACGTAACACAGTTGTCATTGCCCTTGGCAAGATTATCGGAAATATTATTTTCCCGCTGGTCTTTGCTTTGTTATTGAATGAACTGGCATTTAAGAAACTGAAACGTCCGATCCAGACAATCGTATATTTACCGTATTTTCTGTCATGGGTTATTCTCGCGAAGATCGTGCTGAATATTTTCGGGTATACAGGACCGGTGAATCAGATCATAGGATTGTTCGGAGGCGATGCGGTCAACTTCTTTGGCGAAGCAAAACTTTTCCAGCCTCTGGTAATCGGTACGGATATCTGGAAAGGATTCGGTTATAACACAGTCGTTTATCTTGCGGCGATCCTTGGCGTGGATGGATCGTTGTACGAAGCTGCGGCAGTAGACGGCTGCGGACGATTCAAAAGAATCTGGCACGTAACTTTACCTGGTATCAAAACAACAGTAGCACTTCTGGCTATCCTGTCTCTTGGAAATATCCTGAATGCAGGATTCGACCAGATTTATAACCTGTATAACCCGCTGGTTTACTCAACAGGAGATATCATTGATACATGGGTATACAGAGCCGGTTTGCAGAATCTCCAGTATTCACTGGCAACAGCTGTTGGATTATTCAAATCTGTGATCAGTCTTGTGTTGATTACGGTTGGTTACTGGCTGGCAGATAAATTTACCGGTTATAAACTGTTTTAGGAGGTTGTAACTATGATTGAGAATAAAAGCCTCGGATCAAAGATTTTTGATATTTTAAATGTAGTGATTCTCATTGCAGTTGCTTTGATCTGTATTGTACCTGTATGGTACGTTCTCTGTGTATCCCTGAGCAGTAGGGAAGCAGTCAATGCTGGACAGGTTGCTCTCTGGCCGGTTGGCTTCAACTTGCTCTCCTATAAGAAGATCATGGGAGAGACCGCATTCTTTGGTTCCTTTCTGGTATCTATTAAAAGGGTTTTACTGGGAACAGGAATCAGTATGGTATGTATCCTTATGGCAGCATTTCCGTTATCCAGAACGAAAAAGCAGTTCCCGAAGAGAGATATCTTTATGTGGATCTTCGTATTCTGCATGTTATTCAACGGAGGTACTGTTCCATGGTATATCACTATGAAAAGCTACCATCTGATGGACAGTATCTGGGGACTGGTGCTGGGAACAGGACTACAGGTGTTTAATGTAATCCTTGCAGTGAACTTTTTTAAAAATCTTCCACCAGAGCTGGAAGAAGCATGTTATATTGATGGCGGCGGACCGTGGAGGAATCTGATATCCATATGCATACCGCTGGCAAAACCTATGGTTGCAACAATTGCACTGTTCACCATGGTTATGTACTGGAATGAATTCTTCCAGGGAATGGTTTTAAGTACAAGACAGAGCAGTTATCCGCTGCAGACTTACATTCAGCAGATGGTAGTAACTCTGGATTATTCCACAATGAACGTAGAACAGATCGCGCAGGCAATGAAATTAAATAACCTTTCATTGGACTCTGCAAAAATATTTATAGCTATGATACCGGTACTGATCGTTTACCCGTTCCTGCAAAGATATTTTGTAGAGGGTATTACACTGGGATCAGTAAAAGGATAAAAAAAGGAGGAAGAAGAATGAAAAAGAAACAGTTGATCGCATTTGCCAGTGCAATGGCGTTAGCCGTTACCTCACTGGCAGGATGCGGAAAATCAGATGAGAGCACACAGAAAGAGGCAGTAAGTGAGGCAAAAGGAACAGCTAAAGAAGATCTGCCGCTGTCCAAATACCCGGAAACCGTAACGGTTCATCTTGGTGGTTCTCAGAACCCGAATGCCAAGCTTCCGGCTGGAATGGCTTATGATGATAATACATACTTAGATCTTCTGAAAAAAGATCTTAACATCAAAGTTGTATATGACTGGGTTGCGTCATCCTCAGACTTTGAAGAGAAAATGAATCTGTGTATCGGAAGCAATAACATTCCGGAGCTGATGAACGTAAATGCAACACAGTACAGAGCGCTTCTGAAATACGATATGATCCAGCCACTGGATAAGTATTTTGATGATTATGCTTCAGATGCACTGAAAAGTTATGTGAAATCCGGCGGTGAAGAACTGCAGAAATGTATCACCAATGAAGATGGAGAACTGATGGCGATTCCGGCTCCGGCCATAACAGCAGGTGGAATCAATGAAATGTGGATCCGTCAGGACTGGCTGGACAAACTTGGACTGGAGGCTCCGAGAACATGGGATGAGATGGTAAAGGTAGCAGAAGCGTTTGTTACTCAGGATCCGGATGGAAATGGAGAGGATGATACTATTGGTATTCTCGGACCGAGTAATTCCGATCATATGAATGCAATCGGAGGAAACCAGTATGGACTGGATCCGCTGTTCAGTAGCTTCCAGTCATACCCACAGTATTGGCTGCAGGGTAAGGACGGAACTGTAGAGTATGGTTCTATCCAGCCGGAAACCAGAGATGCACTGGAAAAAATCTCAGAACTGTATACAAATAAACTGATCGACCCGGAAATGCTTGTAAGAAGTAACAGTAAAGAACCTCTTCTGGCCGGCAAGGTTGGAATCTTCTTTGGACCATGGTGGTCTGGTTACACAGTGGCAGATGCTACACTGGCAGGTGCGGCAGACTGGCGTGCATACTTTACACCATTGTCAGAGGATGGAAACTATTACACTCATATGGCAGATCCTACAACACAATATGTAGTAGCAAGCAAAGCATGCAAGAATCCGGAAGCTGCATTTAAGATTATCAATTACCTGATCAAAAATCTGCAGAAATGGGTAGACGAAGGTATTGCTACCACAGAGCTGGTTACTTCGGACTTCTATCCTCTGTTCAACACCTATGACAATGCAGATGAAATTGAAGTGTCTTATGATGTTCTGACCAAATATCTTGCCGGAGAAACCACCATGGATGATGTTGACTTCTCAACACACACTCTGTTAAAGAGTGATATGGAAGCAGTTAAAAAACTGAAAAAAGAGCCTTACGATGACTTCAGCCTGGATAAATGGAATCTGGACAGTGACATTGCCAAAAACAACCTTCCGAGACTTGTGTCCATCCTGGTTGGAGATGCTCCTTCTGTAAATGAGAAATATGTACCTGTTTACAATGCATATAACGGTCAGACAGAAACAATGGAAACAAAATGGGCCAATCTGAAGAAAATGGAAGAAGAAACATTCTCAAAAATCGTTATGGGAAAAGCAGATATCAGCGAATTTGATACTTTCGTTAAAAATTGGAAGAGTCAGGGCGGTGACCAGATTCTTAAAGAAATCAACGATGAATTAAGTAAGTAAAAGAGACGGCGGCTGATGGTGTTCATTAGCCGCTGTTCCTTAATTGGAGGTATAAAATGCGGGAAAACAAAGTAATCTACGGGCTGATAGGATATGGTGGAATGGGCAGATGGCATACAGAAATCCTGTCAAATGTACCGGAAATTGAAATTGGTGGTATCTATGATATCAAGGAAGAAAAGAGAATAGAAGCAAAAGAAAAAGGTTTTTCTGTGTATGGTTCGGAAGAGGAAATGTTATCAGACCCGGATATTGATGTTGTGCTGATTGCCACTCCAAATGACTGCCATAAGCCGATTGCAATCCGTGCTATGCATGCGGGGAAAAACGTGATATCAGAGAAACCGGTGACTCTGTCATCTTCTGATCTTCAGGAGATGGAAAATGTTGCCAAAGAAACCGGAAAGTTCCTGACAGTACACCAGAACAGGCGCTGGGATGATGATTTCCTGATCATACGAAAGCTTGTAGAGGAACAGAAGCTGGGGCATGTCTTCCGGATAGAAAGCCGTGTGCATGGTTCAAGGGGTATTCCGGGTGACTGGAGAAAAGAAAAAATACATGGTGGCGGAATGGTTCTTGACTGGGGTGTACATTTGCTGGATCAGATTCTGTATCTTTACGGAGATAGAAAAATTGAAACTGTATATGCATCACTTACTCATATTACCAATCAGGAAGTGGATGATGGGTTCACCACAATCCTGACATTTGAAGGCGGAACGGAAGTCTTAGTTGAAGTAGGTACCAATAATTATATTTCCCTGCCAAGATGGTATGTACTGGGTGAAGATGGTACTGCGGTAATCAGGGACTGGCAGTTAAATGGTGAGATCATACGGAAAACAGGCATAACCGAAGAGAAAGTAGTGCCGGTAAAGACAGCAGCAGGTCTGACCAAAACCATGGCTCCGAGACGGGAAGATACAATCGTGAAAGAAGAGCTGCCACATGTGTCCGGAGATATTGCGGATTTCCATAGGAATGTAGCAGCAGTTATAAGAGATGGGGCAGAGCCGGAGATTAAGCTCTTCCAGGTGATGCGTGTAATGAAACTAATGGAAGCTATTTTCCAATCAGCAGAAACAAACCAGGTGATTGATTATAGACAGTATGAATCATAAGTATTTATGAAGGAACAGGAGAAAATAAGTATGAAACAGATAAAAATAGGAACATGCGTTCCTGGAGCTAAGGCAGAAGAATGGTTAAAGGGATTTATTGGAAAAGGATTTGAGACATTTTCTCTTAATTTCCATATGTCACTGGAGGGGACTGACCTTGATAAGCTGGCATTGAGCACGGAAAAACTGTTGGCAGGTACGGATTCAAAAATCACGACAATTGGATACTATTGCAATCCTATCCAGTACGCAGAGCATAGGAAAACACTGGAAAATGTAATCTGCACTGCCGGAAAATTCGGAGCTACACATGTGAGTACTTTTGCAGGAGCGTGGGAAGGAAAGCCGGTAGAATCCGCATATGAAGAGTTTGGCAAGGTATTCCGGGAACTGGCTGATCTTGCAGAAGAAAAGGGAGTGAAGCTGGGAATTGAGAATTGCCTTATGGATGGAACATGGGAACATGCGACATGTAATATCGGTTTTAACCCTAAAGCGTGGGAAGTGATGTTTGAGGAAGTAAAGAATGATAACTTCGGACTGGAATGGGAGCCGACACATCAGATGGTACAGCTTATCGATCCGGTAACAGAGCTGAGAAAATGGTGCAAAAAAATAGTACATATACATGGAAAAGATGCAACAATAGACTGGGATGCTGTAAGACATAGTGGCATATCAGGCGCAGTCCCATTTGTATGGCATCGTATGCCGGGCTTTGGTGACACGAACTGGAGAGATATCATTTCTATTTTAAGAAGTAACGGATATGAGGACGATATCTGCATTGAGGGATACCATGATCCTGTATATTCCGGAGAACTGGAGATGACCGGACAGCTTCATGCACTGAATTATCTGAAATGGTGCAGGGGTGGAGATTTTACACCAACTCCATGGGCAAAATAGGGAAAACAGATACAGGAGGATTTTTCAATGAAACTTGGGTTTATTACATCAATCCTTGACGGATGGACTTATGAACAAATGATGGATTTTGCTTCAGAGCAGGGATTTGAATGTGTGGAAGTGGCATGCTGGCCAGAAGAAAAAGCAGAAAGAAGATATGCGGGTGTAAGCCATATAGATGCAGAACGGGTAAACCAGGATGATGAATATGCAGCCCATATTATGGCATATGCAGAAAAAGCGGGAGTAGAAATCTCTGCACTGGCATATTATCCTAACGTAATGACGGCAGATAAAGAGAAAAGAAATGCTGCTATTGAACATCTGAAGAATGTCATACGTGCAAGTAAAAAGTTAGGTGTTGGCATGGTCACAACATTTATCGGAAGGGATCAGACCAAAAATGTACGGGAAAATCTTGAACTTGTAAAAGAAATATGGCCACCAATCATAAAACTGGCAGAGGTATGTGACGTAAAAATAGCAATTGAAAACTGCCCGATGCTTTTTGGTGAGGAACAGTGGCCCGGAGGACAGAATCTGATGACAACTCCGCCAATCTGGAGAGAGGTCTTCAAGATCTTGGACAGTGATAATCTTGGCATTAATTACGATCCATCCCACTTTATCTGGCAGATGATCGACTATATCCGCCCGCTTTATGAATTTAAGGATAAAATATTCCATGTTCATTACAAGGATATCAAGATATACAAGGATAAATTAGAGTCCTGTGGCATCATGGCTTATCCGCTGGAATATATGTCACCTAAGATTCCGGGACTTGGCGATGTGGACTGGGGAAAATACGTGTCAGCACTTACTGATATAGGATATGATGGCTGTACATGTATCGAAATAGAAGATAAAGCATTTGAGGATTCCAAGGAAAAGGTGGAGAAGTCTTTAATTCTCAGTAAAAGATATCTGGAGAAATATGTTATATAACACAGAAAAGTGCAAATAAGGAGGAAATACCATGAGAAAATTAAGAGCAGGAATCGTAGGCTGTGGAGGGATTGCTAACGGAAAACATCTCCCGGCTATGCAGAAAAGTGGTCTCTATGAGGTGGTGGCTTTTTGTGACATCATCATAGAGCGTGCGCAGGAGACAAAAGAAAAATTTGGCACAGAAGATGCAAAAGTATTTGAAGATTACCGTGACCTTCTAAAAGAAGATCTGGATGTTGTATATGTAACTACCCCAAACCGTTCCCATGCAGAAATCTCTATAGCAGCAATGGAGGCAGGAAGAGATGTCATGTGTGAGAAGCCAATGGCAAAAAATTATGCAGAAGCACAGAAGATGGTCGAAACTGCTGAAAGAACACACAGAGTTCTCAACATAGGATATCAGAACCGTTATCGTACAGATTCATTGTATCTGAAGGAAATGTGCAAAAGTGATGAATTGGGAGAAATCTATTTTGCCAAAGCACATGCACTCAGAAGAAGAGCTGTTCCGACCTGGGGTGTGTTCCTGAATGAAGAAGAACAGGGCGGCGGTCCTCTGATTGATATTGGTACACATGCACTGGATCTGACATTATGGATGATGGATAATTATGAAGTGCAGTCTGTTACGGGAGCTTCCTTCCACAAGCTGTCTGATCAGACAGACCAGGGAAATGCATTTGGTAACTGGGATCCGGATAAGTTCTGTGTAGAAGATTCTGCTTTTGGTTTTATCCGTATGAAAAATGGGGCAGTGATCGAACTGGAATCAGCCTGGGCACTGAACACACTGGAGGTTGATGAGGCAAAAACAAGTCTGTGTGGTACCAAAGCCGGAGCTGATATGAAAGATGGCCTTAGGATCAATTACATCCACCATAATACACAGGTAGTAGAGAAACCGGAATTATCAAGCGGTGGAGTAGCATTTTTCTCAGGAAAAGAAAAGTCAGCAGCAGACTATGAACAGGAATTGTTTTACCACATCGTTGTTGATGGGGCAGAACAGGTTGTGAAGCCTGCACAGGCTGCAGTTGTCACACGTATTCTGGAAGCAATCTACCAGTCCGCAGAAAGTGGCAAGACAATCTACTTTGAGTAAAATACGGTCTTATATACTTCGGGCTGATCTATGGAGAAATGAACATTAGAAATAAACGGATTAAACATAAGGAGTATTTATGGAAATACATGAATTACAGCAATTGCTGTCAGAAATGTCATTACAGGAAAAAATAGGACAGATGGTGCAGCTCACTGGCGCATACTTCGATAAAGAGGCAGTGCTCACAGGTGTTGTTGGCGAACAGTTACCACCGGAATGGATCATTCAATATGCCGGTTCAGTGCTTGGAGTGATCGGTAAAGATAAAATTTATGATATCCAGAGCAGATATATGGAACAGCATCCCCATCATATTCCATTGCTGTTTATGGCAGATGTCATACATGGGTGCAGGACTATAGCTCCGATTCCTTTGGGACAGGCTTGTTCGTTTCATCCGGAACTGGTGTCTGAGGCGGCTTCTATAGCTGCCTCGGAGGCATCTTCAGAAGGGCTAAGGGCAACATTTTCTCCTATGATTGATGTTTCAAGAGATCCCAGATGGGGAAGGATGATGGAATCCTTTGGAGAAGACCCATATGTAAACGGAATCATGGGAAAAGCAATGGTAGATGGCTATCAGCAGAAAGCTGATACCGGAATAGCGGCATGCCTGAAGCATTTTGCAGGTTATGGGGCTGTGAATGCGGGAAGGGAATATAATGATGTTGAAATATCCCAGCGGACATTTCTGGAGCAGTATGTAAAACCTTTCCGTATGGCATTAAAAGCAAAGCCTGCTATGGTCATGACAGCTTTTAATGCTATTGACCGTAAACCGATAAGCGGAAATAAGGAACTTCTTAAAGGGCTTCTGCGGGATAAGGAAGGATTTGAGGGAACTGTAATTTCAGATTGGGGCTCCATAGGCCAGCTGGAAGAACAGGGAGTGGCAGCTGATATGGAAGAAGCAGCAATCCAGGCTTCAGAAGCCGGTGTAGACATTGATATGATGAGTCCTGCTTATATGCTGTGTCTTGAAAAACTGGTGGAAAGCGGCAAAATTCCGGAAGCGTTTGTTGATGAAAGTGCATTCAGGGTCCTGATGATGAAAAATCAGCTGGGGCTTTTTGAAAATCCGTTTGCCGGTCTTGGAAAGAGTGGAAAACTGACTCTGCATAACCGGGAAAAGGCATATCAGCTGGCAGGCGAAAGCTGTGTCCTTTTGAAAAATGATAAGATACTGCCATTAAGCATGAAGAAGAAAGTTATATGGGCAGGTCCTTATACAACGTCAAGAGAATTATTAAGCCGCTGGTCAATTTTTGGAGAACATGAGGCAGTTGAAACAATAGAAGATGTTTTACAAAAAAAGCAGATAGAAGTAGAATGTATTACTGGATGTAATATTCTTTCTGATGCAGAGTGTAAGGTATGGCAGGTGGAACAGGAATTGTCTGGCAAGCCAAGGGATGAGCAGTGGCTGGAAACGATAACCCATGAAGATACGGTCGTATGTGTACTGGGGGAACATGAATCCCAGTCAGGAGAGGCTGCCAGCAGGGCGTTCTTGACTTTGCCGGAAGAGCAGCAGGTGTTATTTGAAAAAATAGCAGAACGTACAAGTAATATCGTGACTGTGATAATTGCAGGAAGACCATTGGATCTGCGGAGGATATCAGAAAAATCCAAGGCTGTCATTATGGCCTGGAGACCAGGAACTATGGGAGCTGAAGCAATCATAGATATTGTGTATGGCAGAATAAACCCTTCCGGCAAATTATCTGTGAGTATTCCATGGTGTGTGGGACAGGTGCCCATAAGCTACTGGGATGTAAAAACCGGACATATACTTACAGAAGATAATTCAGAAAACCGTTTCACCAGCAGATATATGGATATCCCGAATACGCCGTTATATCCATTCGGTTATGGATTGTCCTATACAGAGTTTGATATTTCGGACGTTGATGTGCAGATAGGACAGGATAAAAAAGTACATGTACATTGTAATGTGTGCAATACAGGGAATGTTGCGGGGGCGGAAGTAGTCCAGTGTTATTATGAAACATTATATGCATCTGTAGTACGTCCCAAGAAAGAGCTTGTCCGTTTTCAGAAGGTTTTCCTGGAGCCGGGGGAGAAGAAGGATGTAGATTTCTTTATTGACCAGGAAGAATTCTCATATTATGGCAAAAACATGGAAACCGTTAGCAGCGGAATGAAACTGCGTATTAGTATTGGAAACAGCAGTGACCACCTTGTTTCTGAGAACATTATACAAGAATAGGAGAAAAGAGACATGAAGGATTTTGAAAATGATTTGATTTATTATCCTAATCCGGACCCGGTCAAGGAACCGAGATTTATTTTAAAATCTGTAGATGAATTGGAAAAATCAACAAAATACAGTGTTACCTGCAACGGAACAGAGCGTGTGGTATACCATACAGATTCGTTTGACTATGTTGTAGTAGTAGATAACGAAGCGTATGATCTGGAGATTTCAATCCATACACCATATGAAAAACTTGAAATCCGTCCGTCCAGCTTTGGCATAGTTCCTTTTGTAAAAGGAGAAACAGTCCATATCCATCTTGATGAACCGAGAAAGTTTACTGTAGAGACAGATGGTGGTCTTCATGATGCATTGTTTGTGCTTTGCTCGCACAGGATTGAGAAGCCGGCAGATACCACCATCTGCTTTGAAAAGGGCAAGGTATATAATGTAGGAGTTCTTACCTTAAAGTCCAATGATACGGTTTACATAGAGGAAGGTGCTGTTGTATCAGGGTGTGTATACGCAGACCATTGTGACAATATTTCCATTGTAGGAAACGGAATTATTAACGGAGCCTGCTGGCATCTGCCGGACAGTAATGCACTCCGTTTCTTTATCTATGCCAAGTGGTGTAATAATGTACTCTTAAAAGGCTTTACTGCTGTAGATGGTCCTTCCTGGCATGTAGTTCCTGCAGCGTGTGACCATGTTGTGATTGATGATATGAATATTATGTCGAGGATTGTAACGGGAGACGGTATTGATATTACGAGCAGCCAGGACGTAGAGGTAAAAAATTGCTTTATTCGTTCCACAGATGACAGTATCTGCATCAAATCCCAAGGATTGTTTGAAGATCCGTCAACGGTACGTGACGTAACAAAAGTGCGTGTTCACAATAACGTGATCTGGAATGCAGAACCCGGTAATGCCATAGAGCTTGGTTATTCCCTCCAGAGCGAAATCCACGACCTAGTATTTGAGGATTGTGATATTATACACTGCCAGTATGAAGGAAACATGGGTGGTGCGGCGATTTCCATCCATCAGGCAGATGGCGGCCATGTTCATGATATACATTATAAAAATATCAGAGTAGAGCAGGCAGAACAGAAACTGTTCGATATTAAGGTTCTGCTTTGCAGATATACGGAACAGCTTGCCAAAGGAGAAATCAATGATATTTATTTTGATAATATCCAGGTGCTGAACGGAGATATCCCGGTCTCCATAATCCGGGGGTATCAGACACCAACAGAAGAAGTACGTGTCCATGATGTCCATTTTGATAACATTACTTTTATGGGGAATAAGTGTGAAACCTGGCAGGATATGCGGCTTGTTACAGAACTGGCAAATGACATTTATGTCAATGGTGTCAGAACATGCAGACAGATGAAATTCTGAGAATATCACCATATAGAGATGGTTTTATTACTTGCAGCAAGGAGGGTATTTATGGAACAAAGCAGCATGGTTTTCCAAAAAGACGGAAAAAATTATTTACAGCTGGACTGTGAAAATGCAAAAGAGCTTTCTATGAAACTGGGGGAGAAAACATATCCATTTACAAAAGATGGGAAAAAATGGATTCTGGAGCTTCCGTTCTCCACAGCAGTGAATTATGTACAGATCTGCGTGGACGGACAGGAGGTTCTGCTTCCTGAACTGCCCATCGGGCATGGATACTGCCATTTATATAATTATATTGAACTGCCGGATGGAAATGAGCTGACGGAAATACGGGATATTCCACATGGAACACTGGTACACGAATTTTATATGTCAGATATTTCCAATAACTGGGAACGGTTTATTGTTTATCTTCCGCCATGTGTACCGTCGGCGGGGCTTCCTGTCCTGTATCTGCAGCATGGATTCGGTGAGAGTGAGATTTCCTGGACAACAACAGGGAAAGCAAATATCATACTTGATAATTTGATTGAAATGGGAAAAATAAAACCATTTGCCCTTGTCATGTGCGATGGCATGGTAAAAGAAAAGTTTGGTTTAGAAGAGAGATTAAACCATGTTCTGCTGGAACGGATGCTGGTAGAAGAGATTATTCCGATGGTAGAAAAAAAGTATCAGTTTGGTGGATGCAAGGAAAAACGTGGCATGGCAGGATTGTCCATGGGTTCTGTACAGACAACAAGAACTGTATGCGATCACCCAGATCTGTTTAGCGAAGTCGGAATCTTCTCCGGTTTTTTAAGGGATTTTATTGAAGGAAACCCGGATATGGATGTAGTTGACAGAAAGCCTTATGAGCAGACTCATTTAAAGGCAATGGATAATCCGGCGTTCAACAGCTATTTCCATACATTTTTGCGCTGTATAGGGGATAAGGACAGCTTCCTTCCAAGGTTTCTGGCAGAGGATGAAATTATCCGGGAAAAGGGTGTTCATGAAATCAGAAGGATTTATCCCGGAGAGCATGACTGGAATGTGTGGAGACATTGCTTTGCGGATTTTGCGCAGATGATTTTTCAATGAAACAGAAAAGTTTGCAGGTTATAGAAAGGTATGGTAATTATTATGTGGAATGGTAAGAAGAAAGCGGTCACTTTCAGCTATGATGACGGAGTAGAACAGGATAGACGGTTGATCGCATTGTTTAACAAATATGGAATGAAAGCAACATTTAACCAGAATAGTGGAATCCAGACAAGAGCCGATACATTTACTCAGGGAAATATCGTGGTCCACAGGATGAATCAGAAAGATATGAGGGAGCTTTACAAAGGGCATGAAATCGCATCGCATACCTTGACCCATGCCAATCTGAAGGGTCTTGACGAGGAAACTGTATACAATGAAATTTCAACAGATATCAGGAATCTTGAAGCTTTCTATGAACAGAAAATAGCAGGATTCGTGTTCCCCTTTGGCACTTATGATGAATCGGCATTCAGAATATTAAAGGAATGCGGAATACAGTATGCAAGAACTTCGGGAGATACACATGGTTTTGCTTTACAATCCGACCTGTTGAGGTTTAAGCCTAGCTTCCATCATGCAGATGCAGATATTATGAGTGGGATTGACCGCTTTTTAAATATGGATACGGATGAACCACAGTTGTTATATATCTGGGGACACAGCTATGAATTTGATGTAGATGATAATTGGGAATATATGGAGTCCATTTTGAAGAAACTGGCTTTTCATGATGATATCTTTTACGGAACCAATTCTCAGGTATTGCTTTAAAAAATAAAAAATCTCCATTGGTTTTGTCAGCCAATGGAGATTTTTTTAGTTCTGTCTGTCTTTTATTTCTGTGTACTCTTTCTCAATGCTTGCATTCTCTGGACAAATTCTTCTGGAAGCAACTCTTCGTATAATACTTTTTTCATGCTATTCTCCTTTGCTATTCTATTGATCTGTTCATTCTTCGTTTTTTAGTGACCAGGAATTCCAACACTGTCCCGGATATGCAGCAGATATTTATTTCCCTTTCCTTTACGAGTACAGAATTGTAGATTGATGATTTTGTATGAATAAGGAGCGAACTGAATTGAACAAAG
>OLZG01000322.1_pt1 | contig 29542 bp, 11 predicted proteins | sample 1644401 | NCBI WGS metagenome assembly OLZG01 (sample SAMEA103958119, study PRJEB25191) | human gut metagenome | biome: human-associated habitat [ENVO:00009003]; feature: intestine environment [ENVO:2100002]; material: feces | place: Germany | collected 2013/2015
TGTTAGAAAACGAAAGAATTATTGTACAAGACCGTGGTGGTATTGATGCTGGTATCGCTGCGTTAATGCAGAATGCTAATAAAGGTTTTGACCCCGCTGCTTTAATGGCCATGATGAACAATGGTAATGGCATGTTCGGTGGTAACGGTGGTTGGTGGTGGATCTTCATCATCGTGCTCTTCTGGATGTGGGGCGGATGGGGTGGAAATGGCTTCGGTCGTGGAAACCAAGCAGAAACAAATTCGGATTTCGCTCGTTTAGCTGCTTGATGCAAGCAATCAATGGTAATAAAGATGCAATCAATACATTATCTACTAATCTGAACTGCGACGTTAAGTCAATTGACAACGCTTTGTGTTCTATCCAGAATGCAATTGGTAAAGTTGGCGGTGAAGTAGGTTTCTCTGCAGAAAGAGTAATTAATGCAGTTAACGCAGGTGACTGCAATGTTATCAAAGCTATTAGTGACTGTTGTTGCACAACTCAACGTTCAATTGATTCAGTTAATTTGAATCTGACTCAGATGAATGCTGATAACAGATTGTCTATCTGTCAGCAAACTAATACTTTGCAGAACGCTATTACTTCAGGTTTCAATACCTTGTCTAGTGAAAATGCTACAAGATTCAACATTCTTGGTGCTAAGATAGATGCTCAGACTCAGATTATCAATGACAAGTTCTGTCAATTAGAGATGAGAGAAATGCAGAATAAGATCGACACGTTACGTGACGAGAAGAACGCATTGCAATCTTCTGCATTGCTACAACAACAGACTTCTAATATCGTTAGTCAAATTAGACCTTGTCCGGTTCCTGCTTACTTAACATGTAATCCTTATGGATGTAATGGTGGGTTAAATGGATACGGTTACGGTTATCCTTACGGATACGGCGATAGCTGTTGCGCTTAATAAGAAAGGAGGCAATTATGTATCCTTTCGTATTTAATCCATTTGGTAGAAACAACACCGTAAATATTTTAGATCTAGTAATACCTAAAGTAAAAACTATAGCACTAGGTGAGTCCACTGAAAATGTAGTATTAGGTATCTGTCCTAAAGTATGGTGTAGATTACCTAAAGAAGGTGTAATTGTTTTGGAGGTACGCCACACGGCAGAAGCATCGGGAGCTAGTCTACCTGTGTTTATTTCAGTTTCTGGTTCTGTAAGTACTGCTTCTAATACTCACAATATACCTTTAGTAAATGCTTCAAGTGCACCAATTACTGGTTCACAAGTTAGTGCTGGGAACAGATACATTGCATATTTTAACAAATGTGACAATGTAATACAGTTAATGAGTTATACTCCTGCTGCTCCTACACCAGCTGCTTAATATATTAATCAAGATATATGGGCAGCTATGAGAGTTGCCCATATTCTTTAAACTTATAAAGATATGACATTCTCTCAGTTAACGTCGGGTACCAGAATACACGTACTCGAGATAACAGGTACTTTTAAAAAGAACACAACGTACAGTTTAGGAACGGTAGTCAGTGTATCAAAACCCTATGACGAACCAGTGCCACCGACACAATTTCCGATGCCTATGCAAAATAGACGTAAGCTCGTGGATCTAGTGATTTCGTGTGATGGTGAACAAAGAAAACTGTCAGTATCTGAAGATAAAACAATGATGACCGATTCATCCATCGGTCTTACTATAGCCACAGAAAAATCACAAATTGTTAACATGGTTAGACAGTCTCTTGATGATTGTAGAATTAAGAAAGAGAGCCTGAGTAAGATTGATGAGGAGATGAGGAGATGTGAAGACATCTTAAAAATACTTAATGTAAATTCGGACATAACAACCAATGTGACAAAAGATTTCAAAGAACTTGATGACTTAAAAGCTGAAGTGAAAGAGCTTAAACAACTTTTACAAAACGTATCTGCTGTTCGTCCGGAAGTAATAAAAAATACTCCACCTAATTCTACTGAAGACAAAAAAGTAGAACCAGAAGGAGAAATAAAAAAAGAAATCTAAAACACAAAGGTTGGCTATTTAGTCAACCTTTTTTTATTTTAAACAATATGAGCACATTATACAATAACAAATACGATATCCTAGCTAGTACAATTCAACCCAACCCTGCTTCTGTTAAATATTGGGCAGATTTATCATCTAATGCAAATGGTGGAGATTTGAAATATTTTGACGGTACCAAGTGGGTTTTGGTAAATAACAAAGCTACTGAAGACATTAGTACTTTAAAACAAGATGTGGAAACTCTTAAAGAATCCAAAGTAGACAAAGTGGAAGGTAAGCAATTATCTACTGAAGATTATACAACAGCTGAAAAATCTAAACTTGCAGGTCTATCTAATTACAACGATAATGAAGTAAGAGAATTGATTTCAGCTTTAAATCTTAGATTGACTACTCTAGAAGGTGATTATGAAGCTTTGGAAGCAAGAGTTGCTGCATTAGAAACGCCAGCTGCATAAAATGGAATTAAAATTAAATAGAATCTTTCTAGGTAGTTCTGCAACCATTGGAGAATTGTATGTTGATGGGGAACACATAGCAGACACTCTTGAAGATAGAGTGAGACCAGAAGGAGAAAAAGTTTATGGTAAAACTGCAATATCCGAAGGTACTTATGAAGTTAAATTAACTTATTCACCAAGATTCAAGAAAATATTACCAGAAATACTTAACGTACCTAATTTTAGTGGGATTAGAATTCATACTGGTAATAGTTCTAAAGATACAGAAGGGTGTATACTTGTAGGTACTTGGGATGGTGAAAAAGAAGATTGGATAAGTGACTCTAGAATAGCATTTGAAAAACTTATGTCTTTACTTCAGAAAGCTGAGGATAAAAAAGAATCCATAACAATAACAATTAATAATTCGTGGAAATGACATTTAATTCACTAAACGCAATTATAGACGACATTTATAACATCTTAAGAGATAATAATGTATCAGAAAGTGAAAATCTAAGTCGTATACAAGTAGAGCAATGGATTCATCAATACAGAGCATACTTGATCAAACAAGATCTAGATAAAGGCAGAGACATAAATGAATCGTATGTTCAAACAATAGGACCATTACATATTTCTAAAGTACGTAATTGCCCTACAGATGGATACAATTATAAATCTGATGAAGAACTACCAAAGTTTATAGATTTACATTTTGGATCTGGATTGATTTGTGTAAAAGACTTAGATGGTAATTTGATTCAAGTTGGAACTGAAACCAAAGCAAAGTATCAAATTAATAGAAAATATACATGCAATGATTATATTGCATATCTTAAAGGAAATCATTTGTACATAATGGGACCAGAACATCTAGAGTATGTTAGAATAGATGGTATACTAGAGGACCCAACATCAATTGGTGAATGTTTTGATAGGGATGATACACCATATCCTGTTCCTGCAAACATGATACCCACAATTAAAGATATGATCTTTACTAAAGAATTAAACTTGATGTTGCAAATGCCAAATGATACTACTAACAATAGTACAAATGATGTAAAAGTTCAATAATGGAGACGAAAGCTTATACGGGACACAATTTTTATGATTCGTATTCTAAGTATGTAGAAGACAACCCACTATACCAAGTTGAGTATAGAGTGTTTAGAGATATAATAAACGATTATTTCAAGTATCTTAGAGATGAGTTAATAGAAAACGGAAAAGAGGTTAAGTTACCTTGTAGAATGGGGACTATTCAAATAGTAAAACATAAACCTAAAGAGTATACTGGAAAGAGTCTTCGAATTGATTATGCTGAGAGCAAGAAAGCCGGTAAAGTTATTTATCATTTAAATGAACATTCTAACTTCTATAAATATAGAATATATTGGAATAAACAGAATATGATAACACCAAATAAAACCAAATATCAATTGGTGATGACAAGGGATAATAAAAGGCATCTTGCTCAGATTATCAAAAATCATATTAGAGATTATAGAGAATTATGATTACAAAATTAACTTCAATTAAAACGGTAATTGCTAAGATAATTGCTGATCTAGATTTGAAAGAAGACGACATCCGTATATCAGATGTACGAAGTTGGTGTGGAGAAGCAATTGAAAAGATTGGCGCTGTTACACAGTTTATTCCAAAAGTATCTGGTCAAGATGGTACTCCAATTACAAAACTGTGTGGACATCAAGCATCGTTACCATGTGATCTTCATCAATTACATCAAGTTGCATATTCTTTCAATTGTGATGGACCTTGGTTTCCTATGAGGAAAGCTACAGGTTCATTTGCTGTTTGGGGACATGACAAATGTTGTTGCAATTGTGGTTGTTATGATGAACTTGGCCACAAAAAGGAATGCCGTCATAATAATTGCTGTGAACATTGTGACCCAAATATGATTGTACAAGAGGATACAATGGTTAACTTGGTAGTGGATATGATTGGTAACATAGATAAAACAGAGGCTTTAGAATTACTAAATACCAATCAAAATCTACGTACAATTATTTCAAATCTTATAAACGAACGTACACATAACGATGGGTTCAATACAGCAAATCCTAGTGGTGGATTGCAATATAGTATCAAACCTGGATTTATAATGTGTAATGTTCCGTCAGGTTACTTAAAATTATCATACAGTGCGATACCTACCGATGAAGATGGATACGCTTTAATACCAGATTTAACTTCTTATACTGAGGCTATATACTGGTATGTTACAATGAAACTGAAGTATCCTGAGTATTTGAATGGTAAGTTAAATCGAGAAGTGTACTACGATATTAGAAGATCTTGGAATTTTTATAGAAACCAAGCATATGCTGAGGCATTGATGCCAAATGAAGATGGTATGGAGTCTATTAAAAATAATTGGAATAAAATCGTTCCAGAATTTAGAGATCACAATACTTTTTATTCACATACTGGGGAAAGACAAATAATTTATAACGCAAATGAACGCTACTAGACAAACAAATACATTTTCTGGGGGTCTTAGTATGGACGTAGATTATTCCGTATTGAAAGATAACCAGTATATATATGCAGAGAACATTCGTATACTAACGAATGAAGGATCTTCTTTTGCAGCAATGCAAAATATAGAAGGATTTTTAGCGTGTAGACCTTCTTCAAATTTGTCTGGTGAAACTATCATACATGTTACCACAGTAAGAGATTGGGCGATTGTTTTTACTAAAATTAATGGTACTAGCAATAATAATGTCTATAGGATTGATTTTTCTAGATCACAGGAAGAACCAATTGTAACAAAAGTGGTAACTAATAGGCCTTTAGATATAGAAGTATCATCTAGCAACGTAGCTGCAATTAGTAGTGTATGTAGATGGGAAGCAAGTAATAATGTAAAAGTATATTGGGCAGATGGTCATTCACAAATTAAAGTAATCAATGTGGATGATGATCACATATCTAGTAATTCATCTATTACTTCGGATACTATAGTAATGCTACCAAAGGCTACATTACCTCCATTTGAATTTAATGGATTTGGAACAGGTAGTTTAGAATCTGGAATGATACAGTACTGTTATCAATTGTTTAAAGTAAGAGGTACAGAGTCTGCAATATCTCCACTTACTCCTCTTTATCATTTGAGTGATGGAGACCAAAAAACTAATTACAATGCTGTAAAAGGAAGTTCTAAAGGACAAAATACTGGTAAGTCCATAAAGTTACAAGTAAGAAACAATAGCACTGGATTTGATAGGGTTAGAATAATCTCTTTATTCTACAAGGCAAAGAATGAGGTACCTGTAATATCTATAGTAGATGATATAGTTATTGGCACTGGTTCTGTAATAAACTATGAAGATAAAGGTGGTAGTTTAGTATCAGAATTAAGTATTGATGAATTTAATTCATTAGCTAATTATACGTTTATACCTGAAGTAATAGAATCTAAAGATAATAGGCTATTTGCTGCCAATCTTACTGAGGAAACATGGGATGTAGAATATGATGCTAGAGCATTTAGAGCTAATTCTTCTGGCAATGTATTATTGTTATCTAACTCTGGCTCTTCGTTAAACTTTGCTCTATCAGCATTAACTACTACAAACATACCTAAAGACCACGATTGTATATGCCCATTTAATGTAGATGGTAGTGCATACAAGTATACTACTTCTCCAACAGGAGGATATATACAAGGTGGTAAAGGCAGGAATGTATCATATAGATTTATTACTACAGATTTACTAGAAGATGCATCTACTACATCTAGAGGAATGATAAATGAAGAATTTACATTCAATGCTTCTTCAAGATCACTTACTAGTTTAGGTATTAACTATGAAGGTAATGATAAATCAAATACAATAAGTTTATCATCTGGTAACAAAATACCAAACTATTCTAATGCCGAAATAGAGTCCAAAGTAAAAGGATATATGAGGGATGAGATTTATAGATTTGGTATAGTATTGTATAATAAGCAAGGTTTGGCATCACCGGTACATTGGATAGGTGATATAAGAATGCCATCTAATAAAGATTCTGGTTATAAGTTTTTTACTTCCAATGAGGCTAGTGATTATGGGTCTAATTTATCAGTTGTTACTAAACCACTTGGTATTGAATTTGAAGTAAATAATCTACCATCAGATGTAGTAAGATACGAGATAGTTAGATGTGAAAGAACATTGTCTGATAGAACTATATTAGCTCAAGGTGTAGTAAGTTGTATTACAAATTATGACAGAGATTCTAACATCTTAACACCATTCCCATATCTAGCTTATTCAAATAAGCATGGTTACTATGCAAAGACTCATAACGATGGAGATTTCCAATATACCTTTAACTTGTCAGATACGCAATCTAATAATTATTTCATGTTCGTGTCTCCAGAGATAGCGATTAACAGAGAAAATGCAGATGCGTTAATTGATAAGTTTCAAACAGTTGAAAAGGTAGGGGTTATGACGTCTCCTATTACTGCGGATGGTGATTGGGGTATTACAGATGGTTCTCTAAAAGTATTAGCAAATGCTAGATCTATAAAGTATGACGGTTCCACAATAAAACCAACTAAATCATTAGGAGGTCAATCTAGTAATGGTTATGTGTCTAGTGGAGCAATAGTAATAAACAATGATGATTTTTATTCAGCATTGCTTGCTAAATACTATGGTTTATATGTTGAAAATGGTGTTCAATCTGCTGCAATAGAAAGTGCAAAATATGCAGGACCCAGTAGTCCTTGGTTAACAAATGGTGATCAACCTTGGTATAATGCTGAAGCAATTACTATTGGTGATAAAGTATATTATAACTGGGTGTGGGATAATATTAGAACTGCAGGAGACAGTGAAGTAGATAAGACTGACGCAAATAATGTTAGAAAATATGGTCCTCATGGAATATGTGCCATATTTAAGAGTGATAACATGGTTGCTAATATACCACTAGCTGTAAGTACTTCTAGTTACAGATATGTCAATGCAGTTGTTTTGTGTAATATAAAGCAAAGCGTAAATGCATATGGCGGTAATTCATACTCTGCTATACAGAATTCTGTATATATTACTACTGGTGCTAGCGCTGAATCTAGTGTTTCCACAGTACTGTGCTATGGTGGTGATACATATCTAAACATATTTGATTATAATAACTGTATGTTTAGTTATAATACAGACGATTATTATAACAATAAAGCAAATAGATTGTTCTTAGGGGCTTTCATACCATGCGAGTCAAGTGTTAATCTAGCATTAACACATGCTGATTCATCTATAAATAGAACTTATCAAGCTGGTGATGGGTATGCTAACCACTTTGTAGAAGACGATATAATTACTGTTGGTGATTTATATACTCAGAACACTCCATCATATGCATACAATGATGCTTACTCTGCTCAACCTAATGCAAAAAAGTTTGTAGCTAAATCTATTTACAATATAGATAATTTATTAACAGATACTCGTATCATATCTTCAGAGCTTAAAACAAATAATGAAGTTACTGATTCATGGACAAAATTCAAAGTAGCCAATTATCTTGATGTAGATACTAGATTTGGACCAATTAATGATATGAAGTTATTTAAAAACAATTTAGTATTCTGGCAAACAGACGCTTTTGGCACAGTTGCAGTAAATGAACGTTCTATTATAACTGATAATAACCCAGGTGCTCTTACTCTAGGTACTGGTGGTATACTAGACAGATATGATTACTTTACTACAATGAATGGTGAAAGTCCAAACCAGTTGAGAGCAAATACTCAATCAGATAGTACTGTATACTGGTATGATAGTAAACGTAATGATATATGTGGGTTTAATGGTCAATTACAAACAGTATCTAAATTAAAAGGAGTTCAATCTTATTTGAATAAGAATAAAGACTTGTTTAAAAAAGATCCTATTGCAGTCTATGATAAGAAATATAATGAAGTTCTGTTTACTCTAGGAGATAAAACATTAGCGTTTAATGAACAATTAGGAGTATTTACTTCATTCTATAACTATAATCCAGACTATTACGCAGAATTTAGTGATAAACTATATTTATTTAAATCATTGAAACTGTTTAAATATAATGGTGGTGAACAAGCTGATTTAGATTCTGACAAAGCAAAGGTATCTGAAATAGAATTTGTAGTTAACAAAGATTATCCACAAACCAAAACATTTGATAATGTTGAATATAGTGGTGATTTTACTACAGATACTAATTTTGATTTGATCTTATTTACTACAAAAAGACAGACTAGTGAAACATTAACTAGTGAAGATATTGATTACAGGGAGGATACTTATAAATTTGCAATCCCTCGTAATTCTTTGAAGCTTAATGAAGTAGAACAACTGGCTAACAAATCATACAAAGATAGGATGAAAGGAAAATATCTTATCTGTAATTATAAGTATGATTGTAATGGTGGTAATGAATTTAAAGTACCATATATTAGCACAGCTTATAGATACTCAATGATATAATATGAAAAAGAAAAACAATAAAAAGACTATACCAGCATATGCGTTTGGCATGGATCAGTTGTCAAACTACCTTGGTGGAGCTAATGTATTTGGCTCTGCCATTTCTGGTTTATCAGAAGAAGGTTCAACAGGTGATGTTGCAGGTAGTACTATTGGCAGTGCAGCTTCGTTAGCCGGTGCTGGTCTCACTGTAGGTGGTCCTATTGGCGCCGCTGTTGGTGGTGGATTAGGATTGGTAAGTGGACTTATTGGTTCAATTAAACGCAAAAAGCAAATGCAAGCATTACGACGCAGAAAGGAAACCCTCAACAAGACCAAAATAGGTATGAATGCTGCAGCTGAAACTGAAGGGGAATATTGGGATAATAATGATCTTGCATATACATTTGAGAATGGTGGAATACTCCCAGACTTAGCGTACTTGGACAATAACGAAGTGGTCAGAGATGACTCTGGTAATATTGTTCAGGTTCCAAACACACAACCTGGCACAGATAATCATCTAGTGGATGCATCTACTTTAGAATCTGTATTATCTGACAAGATTAAAAGACCAGGTACAAATCGTACATTTGCTAAGGAAGGACAAATATTATCTAAAATGACAAAACCTAGCAAAGGCAAAGATATATTTGCTGAAAATACAAACAGATTAAATAAAATAAATGCTAACAAAGCTTATAATAAATTGTTAGCAGAACAAGAAGCCGTTAAAGCTGCAAAGGGCGTTAAACCCAAAGTAAAAGGAATACCTGCATATGCAGATGGTAAAGGTAAAACTGTAGACGATGTTAGAAGTAAGATGAATGCAGATACATACGCTGCATATTCTGATTTCTTCGATGAACTCGGTACAGGATTAAATAAATTTGGTGAAGCATTGGGGTATTTTCCAAAACGCATATTTGGTCCTCTTATAAATAACAAGGGTATAACTGACGCTGTAAAATCTGCAAGAGATACAAAGCCTTCTGTCACTTCTACCAATTACACTGGTGACTCCAACGTTGGTAAAGTATTTAACAGAAGTACATCTATGAATCCTTTATCAATTGGCTCTCCTACTACTGGTGCTTGGTTTTCATATGCATCGAATAAACAAGTTACAAAAACCCCTAGTACTACTGGTTCTGTAACCACCAAACAGACAACCAAACCTAACATTACTAAAACTACTACTCAAAGATTATCTGAACCAACAATACCACTAGTAAACACTAGTATGGCAATAGATTGGGAGGATATTGTTACTCCAGTAAATATACCAACGTCTGCAGATGAAGCTACTAAGAAACGTGCACTTGGTAAACCAAAAAGTGGTTATTCACCAGATTGGTTATCATTGGCTCCTACAGTGTATAATACTTTACAATCATTAAGAGGACCAGAAGAAGAACCATTAGTATTAAATCCATATGCTGGTGCAGTTAGAAGTACAATGGCTAGACGTAGAATGAATATTGAACCTGCAAGATTAGCTAACAGTAGATCAAGGGCCATTTCAAATTATAACTTAGCAAATATTAATGCTAATACTGGTGCTAATTTAGCAGCAAGAACTCAAGCCGCTGTTGATGAGTATGCTTCTAATGCAAACATGTACGCCACTAAACAAAATGCTGACAATGCTTACTTAGGAGAATACGCAAATACTCTTAATAATTTAGGACAACAATTTGTACAAAGTGAAAATATGTACAACTATCTTAATGCTAGAAACAGAGCTGCTGCTAGAAACTTTGGAGCAACTGCAACTAGTCAACTTGGTAAATGGTCTCAAGTAAATAGACAAATGCAAAATCAATACAATAGGGATCAAATGACACTACCATTCTTAGCTGATTTCTTAAGTCAAGGATTTACTAAAGAACAAGTGGATAATTTATTAACAAGAACTAGAAATAGAGTTTAATATGGTAAATAGATATGATAATCCTGCACAAGCAGAGTTCATAAATACATACGTTCCAATTCCATTTGAACAATTGTATACACTTGGGAAGCAGGCAAAAGAAAACGTAGATCAAGCATTAAAAGATTATTCAACAGCTTTGGACAAATGGGCTGAATTTCAATCTCCATCCGCTGCTGACACAAAAGCATACTATGATGAAACTTATGGTAGAGCTTTGCCTGTGGCTGAAGAATTGTCTAAAAACTTAGACATGATAAAAACTGCAGAAGGTAGATCTAAGATATATTCAGCAATAAACAATGTAGACAGAGCTAAATTAAGTATGCTTCGTCAAAGTGCTGAAGGTTTAAGAGAGAGACAAAAAGTAAATCAACGTCTAATGCTAGAAGGTAAATATAATCCCTTGTGGCACGATGTTGATTTTACTGGTTATAACACACTTACTTCAGGTATTTATAATGATGTATCTCCACTAGGTTATCAATCAATAAAAGATCTTACAGATAAATATGTAAATAATCTTAAAGATAGCTATTTGGGTAGATCCAACGGTTTTATTCATACTGGTGTAACTGGGGATCAAATTAAAAAAATATTGGATGAAAATAGAAGTGGTATACTATCTACTCCTGAGGCTCAAATGCATATGCAAGTGTACTTAAAACAGAACCCTGGAGCAACTGCTGAAGATGCTGCAAATGCTTTTATGGAAAGAGCATATATAGATAATCAAGAATACATTAGAAATAATATTACAGTAGATCCATATGAAATGCAAGCTTTGAAAGAACGACAAGCTTCAAGAGTTGCAGCTATACGAAAAGGAAAAAATGGTGAACAACCCACTGATTATCCAGATGCTTATACTAAATTGTATAATGACGCAGTAGTTCAAGAAAAGCGTCAAATGCAAAATAATCCAAATCTAACTAGAACAAGATCGTTTATAGAAGGCCAAGCATCTATGATACAAACTTTAATGGATGCTGCTAATGCTCTAGAGTTAGGTGCTATTACTCCAGAAGAATACAACACTATGTATAAAGCATACCAAGAATCTGCATCAAAGAACTACAGTAATGAAGCTATGGCAAATGCTTATGCAGAGGATGTTAGGGATATGTTTGCTAAACAATCTGATATATTCCCAGCTGTTGGAGTAAAACAAGAAAAGTTACCATTGTACTATGATACTGCGTCCAGAGTGTTGAACGAACTTACTTATCCTACTTCAGGATTAGTTATGAACCGTTACAATAAAATAAAATCTTCTAAAGAAGTAGAAATTAACAGTAATGATGCTATAACTAATGGATTTACTATTCCAGATACTAATGGGTTAATATTGTCCACAGACTTTGTAAACAAAGTAATGAAGGTTCCTTCTATGAAATACACTGTTCAGGACAATTCAAGACTTAATAGAAACTTTGCAGAAGATTTAAAATCTGGAGTATTCCAAGATGTTATAAAAGTACCTAGAAATAAAATAATGGTAGGTGAATTTGACGGTCAACCACAGTTGTTTCAAAGGGTTAGTGTTAAGATACCTGTTCAGTCTATAAGAAATGCTAACTATGATGTTGACAGTTTTAAAGAGATGGTTAATAAAACTATGGGTTTAACATCTGAAGTTGGTTTAAGTGTTAAGCCAATAAAAGGTGAAAGTGTGGAAGATGCGTGGGGTCACTCTGACACTAGAGGTGGTGCAGCTCTTACTGGAGAATACTTTACATTTGATGCAATAGAACCAATTGATCCACATGGTATGACAAGAATGACTTTTGATCAAGAAGTCAATAAAGAACATGGTGGGTCTAAACTACAAAATGATTTATATGATAGTTCATATAACGAATCATATTCTTCTGATATCGAACTTTATCAAACTATGCTTAATCTGTTACAATAATATATGGAAACATCTATATTAGACAAATACAATGCTGGTTTAATTCCCTCTAAAACCAATGCCACTACTGCCGCTATACGGCAAGTAAATGCACAGCATTCCCCTTTAACAAAAATTAAAACAGGGTATGATCGTGAATTGGAACAAACTCCAATTGATGATTATGAAGAAATGTATCTATTGGACAAAGAAAATCCAGAGGAAACTCTTAAAGATAAGAGCTACTTAAAAGATGCATGGACCACTTTTATGAATAGTAGAGATCAAATCAATCTAATGTCGGAAAGAGCTAAATTAGCTAAGGATATAAATCCCGTATTAGATGATATTGATTATGAATTGAATTTTCTTAGTGATAAGCAAAAGCTTAAAAATCTTGAAAATACTATTCCTACTTTGGATGAGAATTCTGAAGAATACAAAAATGCAATATCTGAATACTTTCAACTCCAAAGAACATTAGCAGATAGACAAAAGCAATACGATAGCATCTTGTCTAAATATGGTGAAAAAGAAGGTGATAACATTGATGCGAGAATTGAATATCTAAGTAATTCTAGAAAATCGTGGGAAGAAGAAAGATCTAAAGTAAATGAAGAAATAAATAATATATACTCTAACTTACGAGAAAGATCTGAAAATTATACACCGTCTTCTGAATTTAGAATAAAGGAACAAAGAGCTCAAGATAAACCTTGGTATTCCCCAGATTATTTCTTATACGCTGGTCCAGGTTTAACAGGTTCTTCTATGGCAACTGTTGATGGTTATATCGCAGATGCTTTAGCTACCGGAGCTTTGTGGTTAGGTAGACACTATGCTACTACTGGAGCATTGAACGCTGTCCCTGGAATTGGTGCTGCATCTAACTTAATTGGATGGGGTGGTGCAATTGCAGCTACAGCAATTAGTATAGCTGGAAATATCTATAGTAGACACAGAGAGTCTTTGGCTCAAGTATATGGTGCATATAGATCTAGAATTGAAGATGATTTAAAAAAACAAGGGATTGATATCAAGCAATATGCTGAAATTGGTAGAAATCAATTAAAACAACAAAATCCTAATATAGATGTTTCTAAAATATCTGATGATGAGATAATTGATAGAGTAATATCTGGAGAAATTAATATTAATGATAAGGCATTAGCAAATGCCAAAAGATCCTTAAAAGATGGATTAGAAAGAGTTTATGATAACAACATGGCATTATCTGCTATGGATGTTGCTCAATCTGCTTTAGTATTTGCACCTCTTGGTAAAGCTATGGGTAAAATAATAACAGCTCCAATTAAAACTGCTTTAAACCCATTATTAAAAACAGGTACAAAATTAACTGAAGCTGCAGCAAGTAAATACAATAAACTTATAGATGCTTATACTGGATTTAATGCTAGACTTGCATATAATTCTCCAGTAAAAAATGCTAGCTTACAAGCCGCCAAGGCACTCGGTAGATTAGGTTTCTCTGCTACTGGAGAAGCATTTGAAGAAGCTAACCAAGACATATTTGATTATGATTATATTTCTGGTAAGTATGATAAAAAGTCTAGCAGTGTCTTTCAATCCTTAATGGGGTTAGCTGATGCCAACTATCGTACTGCAAAGATATTATCTGGGATAGATACTGAATCAGAATTAGCAAATGATCCTCAATTTTGGAATGATGTAAAAGGTGGTTTTGCATTAGGTTTATACATGGGTGGACCTACAATTGCTTATCATTCTGGGTTAAAGACTTACAAAGACATGACTGCCAACTCTTTTGTAAGAGACGTAGTTGCAGATCACATTGGTAAAAAAGATGCAATGATCAAAGCTATGTCCTACTCTGAGATGGCAAACAAAAAATTAAACTATCAACAAAATGTACTTGATGTACTTGAAAACTACAAGTACAATCTACCAGAAGGTATCACTGAACAAGATTTAAATGATGAGATAGCTACTGCAAATAATATCTTTAGTTTATCTAAATCTAAAGTAAATCAGAACATTGGTAAAACTATTGGATATAATCCTGGAACTACTGAATATAATACTTTAATTGGGTTGCAACACTTGGCAACAATAGATGCACAAGAAGCACTTGACAATGCCAATCAAGCACAAGAAGCAGATAATAATTTCTATACTACTCTGGAAAATGATCAAATGTTAAACCATTATTCTCCAGAAGAAAAGCTTACTGCTGTAGCATTAACTAAATTAAATATTCAAAAGCAAGCGTTAGAACAATTAAAAACAGCACTTGAATCTAAACCAGAAGAAAATCAACAAAAATTTGGTATAACAAATGAATCAAATGCTGTTGGTAGATCTATATCAAAAGAGATACCTAAGATATTAAAAGATATAGATGTTAAATTAAATCAGTTGGCAGAAGGTACTAAATTTAGCCCAAACTTTGTAGCAACTCCTAATTTAGTTGGCAAAGGTATTGATAGCTATGTTAACACAATGATTGCAAACCACGATCTTCTAATAGCAGAACACAAGATGAATGAAATCTTTGGTAATACTTTGGAAGATGGCAAACTCATAAATTTCAACAATGCTTCTGATGAATCAAAAAAACAAATAGGCAAAAAAATAAAAGAAAGAATTGATAAGTATATAAACAATTCAGATGAGTCATCAAAGATAGTAGAAGAAAATGCAAAAGATGTTGTTGAAACAGAAGCTGCAAAAGAAATGTCTAGAGAAGCAGTTAATCAGAGTGATAATCAACAACCTATTACTAACAACGAAACTCAAGTAGATAATCAAGTAGCTTCTAAAGTAGAACAAGAAAAGGTTGAATCTCCAAAGACTCCTATAATGGATGATAGGGCTACTCCTGACATTGATACTAAGATACCAGTAGCAGAGGTAGAGATAAAGAAAGATGAGGAGTTTCCTAATAAAGGTTTGGAAGAGTTAAGCAAAGAATTTGAAGAAACTTTAGCCAAAGTAAGAGAAAAAAAAGAACCGGAAACAGAAGATACTGAAAGCAAACCTAAATCTAAACCTCAACCAGTTGTTGAAACTCAAGAAGATGAAGAAGATGAAATAGAATTTGAACGAGCTGATGAAAAAGCTTTAATAGATTTTGCAAACTCTGAAGCTGTTTCTGATGAGGAAGATAAGAAAGTATCTGAAACATATAACAATTCTAATCCTGAAGTAACTGAAGAATCTCAAGTAAAATGGGCCCGTAAGAAGATTGCTACAGAATCCACAATGAATAGGAGAACAGATATGGACTCTGAGACTAGAGATTTGGATGAATCTTTAGAAATGGAAGAATTAGTACAAGATAAGGTATCTCATACACTGTTCTTTAATCCTGATGCTACAACGCCTATTTATCCTGGTACCAAGCCAGGCAAGGAATTAGCAGAGAGAATAAAAGATCCAAACTTTTTTAATGATAGTTTCTGTGAGTTTGTTATAAATAAAGATTATACAGAAAAGGGGCATAAACCATATAAAGAAAATGATCCTAGTACATATGATTCTGCATCTATAATAATGTTAATTCATCATGGCACTGGCGATTATGCAATGGCTTTGAAAACTCCTTCTGGAGCTAGAACTTTCTTAGCAGCAAAATTATCTAGCATACCTAAAGAAAGGCTTACAGAAGAGGATATTAATCTTATTAATAATGCTAATGATTTATCTATAGCAGATTTACGTAGATTTAGAAATGCAGTAATTTCTACAATAGAGTCTGCAACAAATGATGAAGCTGTAGTACCTAGCACAATAGTTAGAACTAAAGGAATACCTAATGTTGTTAGAAAAGATGGTAGAGCTGTATTCAGACCAATACACGAAGTAAAAGGCTTACAGATACCAACAGAAATTACTGAGATTACTCCAGAAAATGTAACATTTGGTATAAGTGATGGTATTGTAAAAGATTCTGATATAATAGGAGCTAATGGTGAGAAATTACCTGGTAAAGGAGGTAGTGGACAATTGTTTATTTACCCACCAAAATCCAATACTTTATCAAATCAAATGCTACCGTTACAATTAACTCTTCAAAGATTTGATAGAAAACAAGCTGAATTCTTAGCCAATTTGTTAATTAATTATGGTGCTAATCCTAATTCTGAATATGGAGATACAGGAATCATTGCTGGAGAATTAATTGATTTCATGGTTAGATTTGGAGATGCTACTAAAGTAACTACTGCAGATAAAACATTTGATTGGTTAAAAGAAAAGCAGTTATATATTGATGATAAAAGTAATTTGGTAATTGGTGAAAAAACATTCAATATTGGTAACTTATCTACTCAGGATAAAAAAGACATAGCTGAAGCATTAATGGGATTCCATTGGCGTGTAGCTAGAAAAAATTTCTTTAGACCAGTAAAAGAGGCATTACCTTCAATATATGATTATTTTAATCATAATTCTATTGACTCACTTGATATTATTCCAGGCGTATCCTTTACTAAGGATGACTTCATTTCTTCTACTCCAGTTTATACTATGGGAGTATTAGAAAAAGCTGGTATAATAAGAAGTGACTTAGATGATCAACTATTTAAAGATTCTTTCGCATATGCTGAAGATGTTCAAAAGATACCAAGAAAGATCAATAATCCTGAAGTAAAAGAAGCTGTTGAAAATAAAATCACAAATTTAAATTATTCTGGGTATATTCCGGTAACTGAGCTTTTTGATCAAGGTGATGATTATTATTTAACTCAAGCACAGAGAAGTGAAATTTATGAATTATCTACTAGAACCTTCAAAAATTTTCCTAATGTTGTAAAACAAGTAATCTTTGGAGCAGATGATATTGCTCCTAGAATAGTATTTGAATTAAATGGAAATGAAGGTATACTCAAATACGATGGAAAACGTTGGAATGCTTCTTCTTGGAATGAAGAACATCAAGCATTTTATGATGTACCTTTAAATCCTGATCAAAGAAAGCGAATAGTTAATGAAATAGTACCCAAAAAACTACAAGAATATCTGGTCTCTGAAAAATTCAAAAAAGATAAAGTAAAAGATATTACAGATCGAAATTCTAGAGAAGTAGCAAAATGGTATCTTGAGAATTTCAATGTATCGGATATAAATGAATATTGGATAAATGAAGAAAAAACACATAGTTCCTTTGTAGAATTTTTGCTAAATCATCCAGACATAAAATTAAGTAATTCTACAAATACGGAACCATCTTCGAAAGAAGAATCATATGTAAAGAAAATAATCAATGATGGAGAAATAGATCCTTTGAGCTTAGGTATTGATGAAGACTTTGATATACCTACTCGTAAAGTTGCAGGAAATATATCAGAAGTAGTAACTCCAGAAGAAATTCAATGGTTTAGAAATAAATTAGGATTACCAGAAGATTCTTTACATATAGTTGAAGATGCTATTGCACTTGGTGGTAATGAATATGCTATGGGTCTTGTTAGAAAAGATTCTACCATACTGTGGAAAGGTGCAGAACGTGGTACATTGTATCATGAAGCATTCCATAGAGTATCGTTATTAACTATTTCTCCAAAGGAAAGAAAGAAAATTTATGAATTCTATAGAAATAGAACTGGTTTTGTTGGAAGTGATAAACAAGTAGAGGAAGCTTTAGCAGAAGACTTTAGGCAGTATATGCTGAATAAAGTAGATCCTGAATTAAATATTCTTAAAAGAGCTTGGAAAGCTATTAAGAATTTCATAAGTAAATGGGTTTGGAGAACCGATACTAGTATTGATAATATTTTTAATAGAATCGATTCTGGTTATTACAATAGATCTAAACAAGATTCGGCTGCTGTAAATGAATTTCTTGCTGCATATAAAGGTGCAGGTGCTCCATTTAAAATAAGAAACCACAAATTTAAAAACATTACTAACACACAATTCAAAGAAACTGTAAATTCACTTGTAGGTGCTTTATTCACATTAAATAACATAAGACTACGTGATGATTTGCAAAATCTTAATTATGGAGTGTTAAAAGCTGCATTAAAACCAGATATAACAGCTAAATTAGTTGAAAAAGGAACTATTACTAAGGAACAAGGAGAAGTTAGAGATGAAATCTACAATACGTTCGATACTGTATTTAAACCTGAAATCATAAATAAATTAAATGAGTATCAAATAAGAGCAGTAGATAAACAAGAAAACATTGATGCAGAAATTGATGAAAAAGCAGTTGGTAATAGCGTAGGAGATCAAATGGCTAACTACATTCAAGAACAACTGTCTGTTTCAGTTAAAGATAATGCTCTTGCATCTATAAAAATTTTCATTGCGACAATGCCTAGAACAGAATTTGTAATGAAACAAAAAACAAATCCTGATGGCACTGTAACCCAAGTACAGGGTGTTGCTGCAATAAAGAGCCCTGTTACAGGTTTACCTCTAATGGTAGATTTTGATAAATCTTGGAATACTATTATTAATGAGATCCACTCTGAAAACACATTCAAAGGGATGATGGACAAGAGTGCAAAACTTGCTAAAGTAGCACCGTTATTTAAAACTCTGTATAACGAGTTATACAAGGTTACAAACGAATACGTGCAGAAGAAAGGTATTCAAGAGGATGAAGCTCAAAAAATAGCAAGAGAGAACTTACAAACTCAGTTTAGAAATACGTTCCGTAAAGCTAGACATAAGTTAGTTGGTATTTTATCAGAAAAAGTTGAAGATGAGAATGGTAATGAACAAACTAACTTATATGTTAAAGATGAAAATGCAAATAAAGTATCTAAAAACATATTAGAAGGTTGGAACTATAGTTTAATAACAAATGGAAGCGTATTAGACACTTCTGATAACTTATTCAAAGCAAAAGTTAGTGAATCTGAAGAATTCATAGCTAGAGAAATCAACAATGAGTTTAATAAAATAATAAAGGTTGTAGAGAAATATAAAACTACACCTAACAAAAAATTAGTAAATGGTCAAACTTACAAAGAATATGTACCAGAAAAGCTAATTACTATTAAGAATAAGATAGTTGATTTACTCAATAAAGTTGGAGTAGGAATTGATTTAGAGTCACTAAATTCTTTCCTTACTAAGGAATATTACAATTCAGATCCTACTGAAGCATTAGTTTCAATGTTATCAGATAGATCCAATAAGAGTATATACTTCTTCTTTAATTCTAAAGTAAAGGACTTAGCAAAAATTCAAGAAAGTGGTGTAATTCCTGGTCAATACAATAGAAGTATTACAAAGTATTATGCTGATTCTAAATTCTTAGGAAGACTTGCTGAGACATATGCGATGTTGCATCCTTCTTCTGATGAATTATCAGTATTAGTTACTGATGGTAAATTGTTATATCCTATATCAGAACACAATTATTTGTCTGATATGGTTCAAAGATTGGATAATGATCCAGTAACGGTAGAAGCACTTACCAAAGTGCTATACAATACTGGTAATAATGACAATCCTAATTATTTCAAGGGTTCTGTATTGTTAACAAATTTGTATAATAATGCGGATACTAAAGGTAAAATAGGGTTTGAAACACTTGTATACTTTAAGGAACAAGGTAGTGCAGATAAAGGACGTAAGTATACAGAAATATCCCCTCTTGAAGACTATATTGCTAAAATGACATTTACCAGAGCAGGTAGAATTGTCTTACCTACTATGGGTGATTCTCAAACATATAATACGTTGTATGGTACTGCAATAAATAACTTTAAAAATCCATTTGATGTAAGTAATGGTGAAATAAAATTCGATGCTCAGATTCTTAAAAGATTTATCAATTACTTTGAAACTGAATTAGATACCATTGAATTTAATTACAAGAATGAGAAGAATTTGACTGAAGAACAAAAAATAAAGAACTATGATACTGGAAACAGAAACGGTTATAGATTCAGATACTTCAACGGATTCTTTAAATTGAAAGAAAGACCTACATTAAATGGTATTGAATTTGAAAAAGATTTTTCAAACTTTAATGAAGCATTAGACCTAGCAGAAGATCTTGGTGGTAATGAATATGGAACTTCTATTATTTCTCAAATAAGAAATAATTGGAATAAGTTCAGTAATGCTGAGAAAGCAAATCTGATGAATAACTACCTATGGGATGCATTTAAAGATGAGTTAAATTATGCACAAGAATTAGGTATAATTAAATGGGATGGTAATAAAATAGCTAGTGTAACGAGTTTAGCATTACCACAGAAGGCATTAGAAGAAGCATCATCACATTATAAAAAATCTGCAACAGTTTCTAATTATAGCGAAAATCTTGGTGCTGCTGAAATGATTGGTAATTATTTTGCTAATACCATTTCTTCAGTAATTGAATTTGAGAAACTTTTTATAAAAGATCCAGCCTACTACAAAAATCCTGTAGATAAAATTAAACGTTTACGTGAGGTATTATCCACTGGTGTTACTCCAAGAATAGACTACGAAGAAGGAAATCCAATGGCAGATCTCACTGAAGTGAACGTAGGTACACTATCAGATAATGTTATCGTAAGTAGACAAGCGGATCGAATTGCAGAGTATGCTAAAAGATCTGCGGCTATACGCTTGCTTCAGGAAATGCACAATATGACATTAGATGAGGCAATTAGAACTTACGATAGTTCTGAAGCTTTACCTCAGGATGTAGAAGATGCAGCTAATCTTATAGTAAGAGATAAATTTAATGGTTATCTTAATCCAAAAGGTAAAGTAAACCAAACTGATGCCACAGTACTAATATCTCCAGAGTTTTATAAAGAACTGGTACGTAGAGTAGATGGATGGACACCACAAGTAGCAAAAGCATTTGATTTACTTAATAATCCAAATGCAGATCTTGAAGCAGATATGGATACGTATGCAGAAGCATTGGCGGTTACATTGAAACCTTTGAAATTCATGTATTTTGGTGATCATTACGATGTAGGTGCTAAAAGGGATATACCAATATTTGATAAGATGGCTATGTTCCCTGTGCATCGTATTTTCTCTACTGGGGATATGGGTAAAGTATTGGAAGTTATGCAATCACGTAATATCCATATGCTTGCTTTTGATTCCGCAGTAAAAGTAGGACAAAGGGCTAAAGAGGTTAAATCAAGAATTTATAAAGATAAGACTAATAAAGAAATAGACATGGACAGTTTAATGTCAATGCCTACTCATAAACAGTCTTTAACTAACTTTAGACGTCAGTTAATTACTGATCCTCATCATGCAGAAAGACAGATGTTTGTATCTCAAGCACAAAAAGCTGCTATGGGTAATATCAGAAGTGCATGGAAATATACCACACCAGATGGTAAAGTGTACAGTGGTGATGAATTAATTAACAATTTTAATGGTGCTCATAATGCGATTACTGAGGCTGGTAGAAAAGAGATAGAAAGAGATTTTGGTATTACTCCAGATAAACCCCAAGTAAGTGTACAAAGGTTTGCTGAAATTATGCAACGCAAAGCTCTAAGTTCAAACATGAATGACAATGTTATTAATGGTTTGGATGTTGAAAATGGTGAAACTGTTGCACCAATTTCTGGTTTATCTGATAACTCTTGGATAGAAAGCGGTCTTATATCAATGTTGAATAAATCAATTGTTGATACCAACTTACCTGGTGGTATGTTTATTCAAATGTCTTCGATATTGTACAATAGAATTGCTGTAACTTCAGATGTACAAAATGAAAGAAAGTTAAGATTCGCAAATACCGATGGTACTATGGATTGTGTTATTTCAATCAACTTATTGAAACACATAATTCCAGATTATGACAAAAAGACTTTTAGTGAAGCTAAGAAGTGGTTAATAGATCATAGTATAGTTGGTCCAAATTCTAAGGCTATTGCAATGGGTTATCGTATTCCTGCTCAAGGCCAAGCGTCAACTGCAGCTCTTAAAGTAGTAGATTTGTATCCTGAGCAAATTGGTGATACTATCACATTACCTGATGAATTTACATCTCTTACTGGTTCTGACTTCGATATTGATAAATTGTTCGTTGCTAGATATAACTATGATAAGAACGGTAATAGAATCAAATTTGAGACTAAAGAAGATTATACTAATAGACTTAGAGAAGCTGGTCTAGATGATGAAACCATAGTTCGTAAAGTTTATGAAAGATATAATGGTAAAACTGACTTTGAAGCAAACTCAAAAGAAGCAAATGAAAACATGCTTCTTGATATGTATATATCAGTTATTTCTAACCCATTGAACTTTGCAGAAGCTAGACAACCACTAGATACAGTAACCGATTACTTAAAAGATACTATTCTTAAAGAAGTAGATACAATAACTGGTCAAGGTAAACGTACAAGCAAATCCCAACTGTATTATGCCACTCCAGCATTCCAGAGTAGAACTAAAGCGGAGTTGAATGGTGGTAAATTTGGTATTGGTCCATTTGCATTAGCAAATGCTCATCAAGTTCTTACTCAATTGGTCAAATTAAGATTTAAACCAAATAAAATTTTAAGAGACTATGGTATAAGTAATTTGTACGGTATCCAGAGTAATGATAGAAATAAGATCAATATCCTTGACTGGTTATCGGCATTAATCAATGCTCATGTGGACGTTGCAAAAGATCCATACATCATTCGATTGAATGTAAGGAAGTTAACATTTAATATGACTAACTTCTTGATTAGATCTGGTAAAGGCGAAAGTACATTTTATTTCTTGCCTCAACAGATATTAAAAGACTTTGCAATAGAATATGACAAATACTCTGGCTTTTATAATGTAGATACACAAAACAAAAATCCTGAAAGTCTAGCATATAGAACTATTTGGAATACATATTTTGAGAAAGCAAAATCTTTATCTAAAGGTAAATATGATCAGCTTTTAGACTTTTTGAATGATAAAGGTGTAGGTGTTAAACAAAGAGAAAAGATGTTCGATGTCAATTACTTAAAGAAGCAATTGAAAAAAGAAGAAACATTTGATTGGTACTACAATCAGTTGCTTATTATGAAGACTTATCAAGAACTTAATCCGTTCTCAAGATCTTTGTCTGAATTAACTACATTATCTCAAATTGATACTAAGCGCTTTGGTAATAATTTTGGTTTACAAAGTGCATTCTTGGATAAATGGAAACAATTCATGGTAGAGCAACAAGTATTTGAAGATCCTATAAAGGTATTCTCAAATACATTCTTAGGTAAGAAAATGCAAGATGCATTAATATTCCCTAGAATTGCCTTCCAAAACACAATGATTAGACTTACTCCAGAATTTGAAAACTTAAGAACATTAATAGAATTCTATACTAAAGGTTATGCAATTAGTGATGATACATACATTAATAATATTACCAGAAGTATGGAAGCTACGTATAAAGCTGGTTTCTTTAATAAGTATTTAGCTGAAAATGGAATAAAGCTCAGTAGTTTGTTAGGTGGTCCAAATAGTATCTCTAAGAGATTGGATAGAATTAAATCTGATGTAAGAAGTGGCAAATATCCAGATTTATTAAGTAGTGATGGTTCATTTGAAAATGTACTTATTAATAACATCTTTAGTAGACCAAAGGAAGATACAACTGAATTAAATGGTCCTGATTTTATTGCTTACAAACCAAACAAGAGTGGTGATAATAACTTAGAAAATGAGATCATTAGAGCTTGGGAGGAATTGTGGGATAGTGATTATCAGGAAATAAGAGATTTTGCAAAAGATCTTGCATTGTATGCTTTCTATACTTCTGGTGATGCATTTGGTAAGAATAATATCTTTAGATATGTACCTAATTCAATCAGAGAGGAAATAGGTTATTTTGATTACATTAGAGATTTAGAACGAAATCCTGATGATGCAGTTAAAGATATTAAAGTATTCCAAGTAATAAAAGACTTGTGGTGGAACGACCACGTAGTTCCTACTATTGATTATTACGTATTAGATTCTAGTAGAGAAACTATTGAAGAAGAAGGTAGACCTGTATACAGGGCGTTACCTCACGAAGATAGTGGTTTTACTGTAGTAAACAAGAAAGGAGTAGAAGTACAAATTCCTGGCATTATATATGATAAAAAGTCTCAATCTATAATTTCATTCAATCAAAATGGTCAACCTATATATCCACCATTTAAAAAAGTAAAATTAGATAGAAACAATGATCCTAGAACTACGTTCCTGTATGAGTACATAGGCATTAATGAAGATGATGCCCCAGTGTACAGATTGATTAACAAGAAGGGAATGAGTTATAGAGGAAACATATTAATTGAGAGTGGTAGAAATAGATCTGTTCTTAAATACAACAATGTTGTACCAAAGGGTTATGAAATTATGCCAGAAGAACAAATAACCTGGGTTACTGATCTTACTCCGGTAAAAGCTAGTTTACAAGCAAAGGCATTTAATCAAGCTGGTGAATTTAACACAGACATGTTTGCTAATATACAGCAAACGGTTAAAACTCAACAAGCAACTGAACCATTATCTTATCAAGAATGGGTTAAAGACTATCAAACTCAAAAAGGTGAAGCTGATGCAGAAGCGGCATATCAACAATATCTAGATAACTTTGAGTATAGTAAATCACAAGGTACACACACAGTACCTACTACAAAGATAATTTCTGGTGGTCAAACTGGTATAGATCGTTTAGGTTTAGAAGTTGGTAAAGAACTTGGGCTAGAAACAGGCGGAACAACTACTCCAGGATATTATACTGAAAACGGTCGTGATGAATCTTTAAAGGATTTCGGAGTAACTGAAATATCTCCAGAATTACAAGCAGGTAGAAAAGGTAGAGAATTTTATTTACCTAGAACAGAACAAAATGTATTGAATTCTGATGGTACGGTGTACTTTAGTACAGATGAAGATAGTGCTGGTAGAATTGCTACACAAAGATTTGCTAAACAACATAACAAACCATTTTTATTAAATCCTACTAGTCAAGAATTAGCACAATGGTTGGTAGATAACAATATTGGTACATTAAATGTAGCAGGTAATCGTGGTTCTAAAGTATCTCCAGAATTTGACTCTCAAGTAAGAAATACTATTAGAAATGCTTTTAGCTCTCCAATTCAACAAGATCTATTTGCATCTGAACAACCTTCAGAAACAATTAATATATATGCTGGTACTGGTGAAAATGCAGACTTAAGTAATTTCGCAATTAGACCTTTTACTATATCTGGTGATAAACCAGAATCTTCTATACGCATTGGTGGTAATTTTCAAACAGTAGAAGGAGCATTTCAAGCTCAAAAATTAGTATTTTCTTCTATGTCAGATGACGAAAAAGAAGCAGTTAAGAAACGACTAGAAACTGCTTCAGGTAGTCAAGCAAAATCTATTGGTAGAAAAATTAAAGATTTAAATACAGTTTCTTGGGATAAAGCATCCAGTGATATTATGAAAGATTTATTGTTAGAATCTTTCAGTCAAAATCCAGAAGCTTTAAATAAATTATTATCCACAGGTGATGCAACTCTTACTCATACTCAAGATAAAGGTAAATGGGGTACAGAATTCCCAAAAATTTTGATGGAAGTAAGAGAATTATTAAGGAACCGATCAAACATTGAACCAGCAATTACTGATACTACTAAGGAATTCTTAGATTATGCTAATCAATTTGGTTTTACTGATGAAGCTGCTTTACTTGCAAAAGACTTACCAAAAGCATCCGAAGAGGCTAAGAAAGTAGAAGAAGAGTATGTATTTACATTTAATGACGGGTTTAAGATCAATTTACCATTCTCATTAAATGATCAACAGAAATCAGCTTTATATGAACTAGAGAAGTTCATTGAAGACTATGGAACTGAAATTACTTTATCTGGTTATGCTGGTACAGGTAAATCCACTATCATTGGTATATTTAGTAAGTGGTTAGATCACAGAATTGGTAGAGGCAACATTGTATATACTGCTCCTACTCATAGAGCAAATGTTATAACTAAACAAAATAATCCTAATGCTAATGTATATACGCTTTCTGCTCTATTTGGATTTACTCCAGATACAGATATAGCAATGGAACAAGGTTCATTGGATTTAAGAGAACTGGAGTTTAGAGCCAAGAATCAAATGAAATACGAACCAGGTCAATTAATTATCATTGATGAAGCTTCAATGGTACAAGATGGCTTGTATGAATATATTCAAGAAATTGTAGCTAAACATAGCGGTAGTGTAATATATGTTGGGGATTCTGCACAATTGAGACCTGTAAAATCAGATCATATTTCTAAAGTGTTTACATCTGATGGAGTACCTCAAATAACTTTAACCAAAGTAGAAAGAACTGGTGATAATCCTATTTTAAAAGAAGCCACCAAACTTAGACGAGGTGAAGGATTGAGTTACCAAACTGATATAAATGATAAAGGTCAAGGAGTATTGTACACTTCGGATGATGCAATTATAGATAAAAACCTGAAACAGATTGTTACTTCTGAAGAGTTCAATGCTGATCCTTTACATTTTAGAGTATTGACTGCTACAAATGCTGCAGCATCTACATATAATTCAAAGATTAGATCTTTGAGATATGGAAAATTTGCTAAACCATTTGTAAAAGGTGATATTATAATGGGGTATTCAAACAAACTCAGAAAACCCGATGGATCTTATAGACTAATAAACTCTGGAGATTATATAGTTCAAAGTGTAAAGGATACCAACATTAAATTCAAAACCGATAAAGGGGATATAGAATTTAAAGCATTCAATTTATCAATTAGATCGACTGGTGGTACTATTATGGATGACTTTCAACTTACTGTAATTGACAAAAATGAACCAGATTCTAAGCTATTTGAAGTAGTAGAATATAAAGATAGATTGTGGAAAATGGCTAAAGAAGCTAAACAAAATGGGCAAATATCTAAATATAGAGATTTAGTTCAAATGGCGTATAATGTTGACAATGAACTGAATATTACCAAGAATTTGGAAGATAACCAAGGCAGGTTAAAAATTAGAAAAGCAATTGATTATGGATACGCACAAACTGTTTGGAAATCACAAGGTAGTACGTACAGTAAAGTTTTAATACTCTCCAATGAAATTGATACGTTTGGTTATGGTAGAGATGTAATGCAGTTAAGAAACGAGTTGAGATATGTAGCTGTGTCACGTGCTAAAAACTTTGTTATAATAAATTCAGAAGCAGAGAATAAGAAGAAAGTTTCTATGCGAAATGAAATAGCCGAAGAAGATTTATTAGACGATATAGAATTTGAACCAGCTACAGAAGAACAAGCAATAAATGCATCTTTGCAGGATTCAATTGATGAGTTAACAGCAAATGGTAAACAACGTAGAAAAGAATGTGAATAATTATGCAGTGTTTAAATATTAAAAATAAAGAGGTTGCAGCTTTACTCAAGAAATATACAAAGATATTGGGTAATGAAAACGCTGCATATTATGTATTATCAGAAAACAATGGTTATGGTTTAGATAAGGCTCCCAATGGGGAGCCATCTAAGCTATTTTCAGATTTAGTTAATCATTTTAATGGTAATAAGAAAGAAGCTATACGAACAAAGTCATTAATATATTCTGCACAATTTAGACAGATAAGGAATATTGTGTTAAATAATGATGGGGAAGTATCTATAGATGTGTTACTAAATAATTCAGATAAAATAAATAACCCATCATACGTTCCAAAAAAAATACACGAAACGTATAATAAACTTATTCAAGCTTTGTCAAGGCGAATAAAAGATATTCAATATGCAAAATATAGTGACAGTAAGAAAGTAGATGAATTAAGAGCATTGGAATTTAAATTAAATCAATTGGAAAACGATCAAGCTACTTTTGAATTTGTAGACTATATGGCAAGTGATGTAATATCTGCATTAAATGAAGTAAAGGCTTTACAAACCAAAGTAAATGAAAACCAAAAGTACAATAACCCGCTAGATATAACTTCTGCAGAATTAGATATGATAAAGAAAGGTTATATTGGTTTTTATGGCAACATTGCTACTAATATCCAGAACATGTTGGATGATGAATCTACGTTTGACTATTTAAATGATCCTCAATTAGTTGAGGATACAAAACAAAACTTAAAAAGGACTGTAGGTGACTACTATGAATTAGTAAGAAACTATAACAATTTAGCAGACATTGTTGCTAAAGATAATTTTATTAGAGAAGCAACTAAAGCCGGTTCATTTACTATAGATCATCTTAAAAAAATATTAGATGAAGGTGATGTGGATATAAATCTATGGGATCAGTGGGCAGGTAATACACAATATTCTAATAGTGAGTTAGTACGTATAATTCTTAACAAGATAGTTAATACTAAAAATAATGTTGCTGAAAAAGAACTAGAAGTAGGTAAAGAGCTTGTAGAAATACTATCACATGTAGATAAATCTAAGTTAGCTTATATGCATGAAAAAAATAAAGATGGTCATAAAACAGGCTTTATAACAAGAGACTTAAATTACGGTCAACACTATCAAGATTACTTGGAACATCAAAAAAAGTTAGCCGAAAAGTTAGGATTTGGAGATAAAGATATTGCTGAAGTGCCTGGTTTATTGAATCCAGAGCAACTAAAGAAATGGAATAAAGCAAATAATGATTGGGAAGCTAAACATACAATTCGTAAGTTTACTCCAGAGTATTACGAGCTAACTAACAGTCTTAGTGAAGAAGCAAGATCTCGTAGAGATTCCATAAATATGGAAATAAATCTATTGTTAAGTACCACCGTTGATAAGAACGGAGATTACCACAGAGAAGATTTATCCGATGAAGATTATCTAAAATTACAAGAGTTAGAAACTAGACGTAGAAA
>OLZG01000351.1_pt1 | contig 27316 bp, 21 predicted proteins | sample 1644401 | NCBI WGS metagenome assembly OLZG01 (sample SAMEA103958119, study PRJEB25191) | human gut metagenome | biome: human-associated habitat [ENVO:00009003]; feature: intestine environment [ENVO:2100002]; material: feces | place: Germany | collected 2013/2015
GCGCGACCATAAGCCCGGCCGAACGGCCTTGAGTGTGCCGCGCATCGCACCCGCCGGCCGCAGCCGTAATTAAAACTAGGCGTCCGTGCTATTCAGTCAGCCACAATCTTGGCATACTCGTCAGCGCTAAGCAGGTCAGGCTCGTCATCCTCAAGCTCGATCTTGAAAATCCAGCCCTCGCCGTACGGATCGTCCGTCACAATGCTCGGATCGTCCGCAGCCTCGTTGTTGACGTAGCGGATGGTGCCAGCCACCGGCGAGACCAGCGCGGTGACCGCCTTGGAGGATTCGAATTCCGCCACTTCGTCGCCAGCTTCGACCTGCGTACCGACTTCAGGCAAATCGATGTACACGAGTTCGCCGAACTGTTCGGTGGCGTATTCGGTAACGCCCACCATGGCGGGTTCAACGGAGGAATCCACCCACACGTGCTCGTCGGAGTATTCGAGGTGCTCGGGCACGTCGAGGTTCACTTTGCTATCGTTTGCTTCGCTCATGCCGCCCATTGTACGGCGTATGCGAACGCCGCGCACCCGCGCCACGCGTAACGGGTCAGCGTACCGGTCCGGATGGCATGGCGCCGACTACCTGCACGATGGTGCCTTCCGGACAGTTGTCGTAGATCCACTTGGAATCGGCTTCGTACATGTTCACGCAGCCGTGGGAGCCGTAGTGCGCCGGGTCGCCGTGGGCGATGCCGTAATTGTTCCAGCTTGCCGTGTGGAAGCCTTCGCCGCCGTAGAAGTAGCTTACCCACTTCACACCCTTGGACAGGTAGCGCGAGCCGTCGTCGTTCAGGCCGGTCATGTCCTGGATCTGATACTTGAGGTAGATGTAGAAGGTGCCCAGGTCGGTTTCGTGCTTGCCGGTGGTGCCCGTGCACACCGGGAAGGTCTTGACGGCCTCGTCGTTATGATACACGGTGGCAGTTTGCGCGGTGCGGTCCACCACGATGCGGTATTCGCTCTTCTTCTGCACGGTTTTGAAGTTCTGCACATCACCGTCCACCGGAATGGTGGCGCCTTGGCCGTTTTTGAGCGCTTCGCCGATCTTCGGTGCGAGCGCCTCCATGTTCTTGACCTTCACGCCGTTCACGCCTTTGACGATGGTGGCCAGCACTTTGCCGCTGTTGTCGACGGCGTCTTCCTGGTCGACCGCGTCCTGGTTGAGCTGGGCTGGGACCTGCTGCTGCACGTAGTTGGTGATGGCGTTGTCATCGTAGGACAGCGAAAGCGTGCCGTGTTCGAGGTCGGCGTCGGTTTTCAGCCATGAGGCCACGACTTCGGCTGGAATCTGGAAGGTCTTGCCTTGTCCGTTGTCCAGCACAATTGGCGCATTCAGTCGCGCGTTTGCCTGGTCGGCCACGTTTTGGGCTTCAGGCAGTGCGACCGGCACGTCGATGGTTTCGTACGTAATCGTCACGTTGCCGCTGTGCCCCGGGTTCGCGATGGCTTTGGCGACCGTGTCGATCACGTTGTCCACCTTCGGGGACCTGCCGCCGCGGCCTTCCACTGCGACGAAGGCGTGCGCGTTGACATCGTACGATGCGGTGGACGGTACCGCGCGGTCGGTGTCCTGCACGAATTTGTCGGTGACGAACGTCCTGAGGGCCAGCTTGTTGGACTTGGCGTTCAGCGGCACGTTCTTCTTGACGAACGGGTTGACTTCGTTGATGTATTCGAGTGCGCCGTTGGTCTGGTGCTTAGCGGCGAGCAGTTCCGTGACCGTCTTGTCGACGTTGTAGCTCACGCCGAGGTCGCTCAGGCTGCCGGAAGCGTTGTTGCCGTTGCCGTCCTTGATGTTCACGGTGGTGTTCTTCACGGCGGCCGTCACCGTGTTTTTCAGCTGGTCGGCGGTCTGTCCGGCCACGCTGGTTCCGCCGAAGGTCACGCCCGGCGCGGCCTTGTCTTGGAAGTACCAGCGTGCGGTGAAGAAGCCGGCGATCGCGGCGACCACCAGTACGGCGAGCACGATTCCGGTGATAATCAGTGGCAGTTTGCGTTTCTTGGCCACGACGGCTTCTCCTTCGACCGGCATGGTGAGCACGGGAATGGCGGGAGCGGGCGTGGATGAGGGCATGTCACCGGTAGGAATGGCACCAGTGGGAACAGCTCCGTTGGGGACAGCTCCGGCAGGCGTGGTTTCGGCGGCACCAGCCGTCGGGAATGACTGGAACGGCTGGGTCTGGTCCGATGCGAAATTCAACGGCGGCATGGTCTCGGTGGCGGCGTTGGACACGTCATCCTGTTCGGACACATCGGCCACGTCGGCAAGATTGATCGTATCGCCGTTCTCACCAGACTGCGGCGGCACGGCATTCACCCCTTCAAACGAGATGCCGGCGAAGCTGTTGTCCGTATCGCTCTGCCCACTTCTATCAGACATGTATGTGGTTTCCTCATTCACTCTCTTAACGGTACATACCATGCAGCATGATACGCAGACGAGTGCCCAAACGAATACCTAAACAAGCTCCCCCGGCAACCGCCCCGAAGACAGGCTCAGCCGATACCACCTTTTAATGGCAGGTCTTGTCACGGCAGGTCGTGGCCGAGCCATTCCTCAATCATGTAGCGTGCGATCGTGGCTTTGCCCGGAGCCTCCATACGTCCCGAAACCAGTTCGCTCATGTATTCGTCGCGTGTGACCCAACGCGCCTGCAACGTTTCCTCGCCGTCCACGTGCACGTCGGTGGTGACCGCCACGCCTTTGAACGCCATCATGAGAGACGAGGGGAACGGCCACGGCTGGGAGCCGAGGTATTTGAGTTCGCCTATTTCGATGCCGACTTCCTCTTTGGCTTCGCGCCGGCATGCGTGCTCCAGGTTTTCGCCAGCCTCCACGAATCCGGCCGAAACCGAGTACAGGCCGTTGTTGCGCCATGCGCTGTTGTGCTGCAGCAGCAGACGGTCATCATGGTCAACGATCGCGGTGATCACCGCTGGCTCGATTCGGGGGAACAGCAAACGATTGCCATCCTCATCGTTTGTGCAGTGCTGAGCCCAGCCGCCGAGCGCTGGTTCGACGGGCGCGCCGCACGTCGGGCAGTGACGCTGCCGGGCGTGCCACATGCTGAGCGAAATGGCGGAGGTTGCCTGTCCGGCTTCGCGTGCGCTGGCGTGGGGTGCGAATCCGCGCAGGTCCACCCAGTCGAATCGGGTTGCCGCGCTTTCCAGCAGCGATTTCGCGTTTTCCTGCGATTCATGCGCCGGCACTTCGGCGAACGCGTCGTCCGCTCCCCCGCTGCGAGCCGTCGCAGCCGTAATCGTCGTATCGTTCGGCTGGACGTGCGTCACGTCCACGGCGACGACGTGCTCGCCCAATCGTCCGCCGTACGAGCCGAGGAATATGGCGAGCGCCGATGGGTGCGATTCGAGTTCCGCGGCAACGTACGCGCCCGGCAGTTGGGCGAGGCGCATTTTCACGTTGGCGTAGTCGGCGATGGCGCCTTGGCCGTGCGGCACGGCCACTTTGCCGTCTTTGACGAGGATGACTTTCGTTGCCGGTTCCGCCAGGACTTTGGCGAACAGGTCGGGTTCGCCGCGTCGTGCCACTTCGTAGTCGATGTCTCCTTGGGCGAGTGGCAGGAACGGCAGGGTCTGCGTCAATGCCAGTGGCGAGAACACGCTCATGGTTGTGTTGCCTCTTTCATGCGTGTTATATACGGAATATATTCGTTATACATACGTAGTACATATTTCGTATATACGTTTTATATATTTTCTCTATATCTTGTCGATACGCCGGATGGTCTGCCACAGATAATCGTCGCAGCCGGCTCAGCCGACTCGCTTCACCAGTTCCAGCAACGCGGCGGCCACCTGGTCGGGGTGTTCGTACGCGCTGAAGTGGCCGCAGTCGTCGATCACCGTCATCGTCACGTCGGTTTTCGTCATCGCGTCGGCGACCGGCTTCATCACTGCCGGCGGGCTGGACGGGTCCTTGTCGCCGCAGATTACTGCGACTGGCACGTTGATGTTCGGCAGCACGTCGTTCAGGTCGGGGCGGCCCGCGGCCATGCGTTCGCGCCAGGCGATGCCGTCGGCGGGCTGTTCGTTGATCCACGTTTCGAACTGCCTGCAGTAGGCGTCCGACTGTTTCACGGTGGAGTCGGCTTCCGACGGCACCGTGAATCCCATGACCGGCTCGTGTGTGCCGGTCGTTTCGCAGTCGGTGGCGATTGCGACGCGCTTCAATCGCATGTCGGCGGAGTCGGCGTCGGCTTTCGTGTCGCACAGGGCGAGCGCCGCCACCGCTTCCGGATGCAGGCGTTGGATGTCGAGAATCAGGTAACCGCCCATCGACAGGCCCACCCAGATGGCCTTGCCGTAGCCGGCGGCGTGCAGCAGGTCCACGTACGCGTCCGCCATGCGGTCCAGTCCGTATGGGAACGCGCCGTCGGCGTCCTTGCCGCCGCTGTCTTCGTCGGACGGAATCGGTCCTTCGCCGGCGCCGGGCATGTCCGGAGCCCAGATCGCAAATGGTTTCACGCCTTGTTTCACAGCTTGGTCGCGTAAAGCCGTCGCGCATTCGTCCCACATGCGGTGGTCCACCGGGAAGCCGTGCACGAGCACCACCGGCGTGGTTTCGGTATCGTTGCCGCCGTCCGTATATACGTTGTTGTTCAGTTCAATCGTCATATTTTTCTAATCCTCCCCTATCTGTCTATTCGCCTAGTTTGCCTAGCTCTTGCCCCGCTTGCGCGGCTTGTCCTACTTGCCGGTCCATGCGAGCGCCTGCCGCACGATGGTGCCGTAGCCGTTGGCCATTTGCCCGACGAAGGTGTCGAGCATGTCTCCGGACGGGTCGACCCATTCCACATCGAGCGTCTCGTCCTGCGGCTTGCAATCGCCGGCAATCGGCACCACGTAGCACAGCGCGATCGCATGTTGGCGTGGATCGTAATAGTCGGATAGGCCGGGTGTCGGGAAGAATTCGGCCACGGTGAACGGCTGCAGGCTGATCGGCAGCTGCGGCAGGGCGATATCGCCCAAATCTTTTGCGACGTTGCGCGCCACCGCTTCACGCAACGATTCGTGATAGAGCACACGTCCGGCGATCAATGTGCGTTCGATACCGCCGTCGTCAGTGACGCGCAGCAGCGAGCCGATTTGCGCCACCCTGCCGAGATCGTCGGTGCGCACCGGCACGACCACGACGTACGGAATCGGTATTTCGTGGCGCATGCGGTTGATTTCGTCCGATGGGAGCCATCCCGGAGGGTTGCCCATTCCGCGGATGAAATCCTCCGGCGTAATGTCGTCGAATTCCCCGCGATGGCGGTTGGCGTCGAAATCGCCCTCGTCGGGCACTTCATCATTCATCACTGGCATGATTCCATTATCACGCACGGCATGTGAATGTCACGTGCTTCCGATTCTTCCCATAGCGCAATCGGGTGCGGCAGTGTGTTTGCGTGGCGTGCGGCTATATACTTTTCGCAAACGGGCTTTCGCAATATTGCGCAGCATTGCACGATATTGTTTTTTGAAATCGGCTTATAGCGTAAGCCGGGAAATGGGGAACGCATATGGCAACGCATGCAGTCACTTCGCAGGATTTCAACCAGGTCGTCGAATCCAATGATCTGGTGTTCGTGGATTTCTGGGCCACGTGGTGCGGTCCGTGCCGTGCATTCGGCCCAACGTTCGAGAAGGCAAGCGAGGCGAATCCGGACGTCTATTTCGCGAAGGTGGATATCGATCAGAATCCCGATCTGGCCGCCGCGGCCAAGGTTCAGGCAGTGCCGACGCTGATGGTCGTCAAGAAGCAGCAGATCATCTTCCAGCAGGCCGGCGCGTTGCGCGCTTCCGATTTGGATGATCTGATCAGCCAGGCCAAGGCGTTGGATATGGATGCGGCCGCTTCCGATGGGGACACCGCTTCCAGCGGAGACGCCAAAGTGAAAACGCCAAGCAGTCAGTCGGAACGATGATTCGGCCCGTCGCCTGCGCGTTGCATACGTTATCTTCAAGTTCCTTGGGGTGCGGTAGACTATATGCAGTTGCGCGCATTCCGGCGGAACCCTAGCGGTTGTGCGCCGTGCCCTAGGCACGGAATCCGCCGAGGAATTGTACCCGATGTAGGAGCAGAATGGCTAGCCATAAGAAACATGCCCAACCAACTACGTTTGCCTTGCCGGGCAAATCTCAGATGGTGAAGATTGTCGCAACGGTTGCGGCAGTGGGGCTGTTGGCCACTGGCGGCATCGTGTCGCATAATCTGTACGCCACCGCGGAGAAGTCTCCTGCCAAGCAGGTCACCGCGTATTCCGTCACCGACAGCATCGAAGCCTCCCGTGGCAATGCCCGTGAGGCGCTTTCCGGAGATACTTCGTACGTCACCGTGAAGATCAACGGCAAGACCCGCGTGGTTCCCGGCATGCATTTCACCGATGTGAAGTCCGTGCTTGACGCGGGCGACATCACCCTTGATACGGAAGACACCGTTTCCCCGTCTTTGGATACGAAGGTGAACGAGAACACCGTCATCAAGATCGAACGTGCCGGCGCTTCCGTTGAGGTGTCTGATACGGATATCGCATTCAACACGGTCAAGAAGGAGACCTCCAGCCTGCCGAAGGGCCAGGAGAAGGTCGAGACCGAAGGCGCGAACGGTGTTATGGAGACCACGAACCTCGTCACCAAGTCCGGCGGCAAGGTCATGTCTTCCAATATGATCAGCTCTTTCGTGAAGAAGGCTCCGACCGACAAGGTGATTCTCGTCGGAACCGGCTCCTCGTCCACGCCGTCCGCGGCCGCAGCGTCGATCGGCACCACCGTGCCGGCTGGCGAAATGCAGCAGTGGGCTCACGATTATCTGCTGTCCAGCGGCTATTCCGAGGCCGATTTCACCGCCACCGTATACATCATTTCTCATGAGTCCGGTTGGAACGTCGCAGCCACGAACCCAAGCTCCGGCGCGTACGGTCTGCCGCAGGCGCTGCCCGGTTCGAAGATGGTGAGCGCCGGTGCCGATTGGGCCACCAACTACCAGACCCAGCTTAAGTGGTTCTGGGGCTACTGCGCACAGCGCTACGGCTCCATCCAGGGCGCCTACACCTACTGGCTCGCCCACCACTGCTACTGAGTTTTAGTTTTTCAGACAGGAGAGGTTCCGCACACATTGTGCGGAACCTCTCCTGTCTTATATGCCTCTTTTATATTTCATATGGAAAGATGCAGGCCATTCATGGCGTTACGGTTGTTTATGCACGCAATTCATTCATCGCTTTTATCGCGGCCCTTTTGGCCATCTTACGCGTGAGTGAACGGCCAGACGCAACGGGCTCGAAAAAGCCGTCATGCTCTTTTTCCACCGTCCATCGCCAACCAAGCACGTTATTTTGAGCGACTCGAATACTGAACGAAGATCCTACACGCCCACTACCTGCCACATTCATTCCAAGCTCCCTTTTTCAGGATTTTTGGGCTGGATGCATACGTACTCATTATTAGCGTTTATGGACGATTCGCACAGCCTATCAAGATACTGCATATAGTACAGCACTCACATCAAGAGAACTGTACTATATGCGATTTTTCAAGCTGAGCGGAATATTGTTCACTTACTCGCCATCTTTGGCCGTATGATGCGAACCTTTGCGGGGACCGCGCTTGCCGGATACACCCTTTGAAGCATCGGCCACAGCAAAAATGACAACCTTCTCATCCGGGTAGGACTCGCCATCCATGGCGAAATAGGCAATCTGGTCGTCTGCGACCGGCGGGAAAGTGAAATACTTCTGCACCGCTACCAGCACATCGGTGGTACGCACGGTCACGGAAGAAGCCTTTCCTGCAGCGTCAGAGTCGACGCCATCGGCCTTGCTTCGCTTGGTCTTGCAGAACTTGATGGCGTTCTCGTCTTTGGCGTCGCATGCCTGGACTGCGATCTTCTTCTGCTTGTCATTCACCAGCAATTTCACGTATGCCGGGCATCCGAGCGCTTCGGTCACGCCTTTGGAAAAGCGAACGGATGATTCCATGACCGTCATGGTCATCTTATTGGTGGTGGTCTTTTCTCCCACTGCTTCAAATCCGTTAAGAACAGACATGCCAACCCCTTGAAAATATAGGATATTAATTACATGCAATATAATACAACAATTCGCATAAATACACCCTTTTTTTCACTAATAAAATAGGGGGTATCTCCGCTTTCCAGCAGAAATACCCCCTGTATTTCCAAGAATATAGCAATAATTCATAGACTTCATTGAACAAGTTTTCATTGAGATGAATTCAAGGAAATCATGCACCAATAATGTCGAGAATTACCGCGCCATATTTCAATAGTTGTATTTCACATCATTGGTCATTTTGCCACACGGCGTCTGATCGAGCTTCATATCAGCCGTGGCCTTGTCAGACACGGTCACGTCGAACTCGTACGTCACGCTCTTGCCAGGTGCGATGTACGCCATACTGGAGTTCAATGGCTTGCCGTCCATGGTGGCATTGCTACGGTCACGCACATCACCGGTCACGGCGATTGATCCAATCGAACCACCTGCAGGCGCGTAAATCAGCACACGCTGCGCGGATGTGCCACTCGGCGCCACGGGCACGCCACCAACGCCCTTCTGCTCACCACCGAGAATGTAACTCGTGCAGGCAGCCATTTCCGTGGAAGTCATACGGTTGGTCAGCGTGTACTTCACGTGGTAGGTCTTGTTACCTGTCTTGGTCACTTCGCTGCTACGGTCGATATACCAACCCATCTTCGAAGGATTCTGCTCGCTGATGTAAATGCCCGTTTCCGGATTGGTTTCGCTTTCAGGCGCATTCTTGGCGAGTCCAGCACCTTGGAAGTACTTCGCTTCGTCTTCGTGGAACGTGTAGGCGTAGAAGTGGCGGTTCTCGGCCAAATCACCGATGCTTTGCGCCACCTTCATCATCTTGTCCACAGTCATGTTGCCAAAAGCGCCGTCCATCACCGTTTTGGCAATGTACTCGAAGTATTCGTCCTGCTGTGCCACAGGAACGTCCTTGTAGATGGTGTTGAGCATGTATTCGGCGGTGTTCTCGCCGGTAAGCACAGTGCCGTTGGACAAGGTGACTGGTCCGTTGATCTCCACCATTTTCTGGATGAACACCGGATCCACGGAAATCAAACCGTCGATGTTGCAGGCATATTGCGAACGCTGCCATGAAGCGTTGAGCATTTCCGCGTTGCGGGAAACATCCGGCACCGCGAAGGTGTCTCGCACGTCGAAGGAGAAACCCAACGGCCTGTTGAATACCGCATGTTCCTCAGCGGTGCCGTTGTTGCCATTGACGAACTCACCATTCGGGTGGAAGTCCCCCACCGCGATTTTGCCATTATCCGCAGTCATGGTGCCGAGAGAGCCAACCAAGCCGCCGCCGGAACGTGTTTCGGATGTGGTCTGTGCCGCCAGCAAGTATGTGCGGGCACCGTTCTGGCCGAGGAAGGAAGGCAGCATGTGAGTGGCGTTGCTGACCTGTCCAACCAAATCGGCGATATTGTCAAGCTGGTCCTTGCCCTGCTGATAGGCTTTCTTCACCATGCCGATTTTCGGCTCGGCAAGACTGTTATACTGCTTGTTCTGCTGCTGCACCTGCTGGTTGAGCTTGTCGAAGTTACCTTGCGCATCGGCGATTGGCTGCAGATTAAGTTGCCCTTCCGCACCGGAAAGATTGGCATCGGCAAGCTGTTGCACCGCAGTGGCCAACGATGGCAGTGTCTGCTGTGCAAGGTTGTCCACGACTTCCGTCATGCCTTGCACAGTGGCGATGTCACTGCCGACGAACGGCATTTTCGCAGCCACGTTCCATAGTGAACCGTGCGCAATCTGCTTGGCCTGCGCCGTCTGCTGCTGAGCCTGCGCGATGGACGCCTGCGACGCGGCGGCATCCTTGAGCTTTGCGGGGTCATTGATTGCGGATAGTGAGGATATGGCTTGCGATTCGTGCGCCTTGACGCTTTTTGCCTGCTTATACAGTTGCATACCAAACACTACAGCAATGGCAAGTAGCACGATCAGCACCGCAAGTACAATAAGCGTCACATTCCGTGCCGTATGTTTTTCCCGTATTGCTTGAGCATGTTGCCCCATGCTTTGCTCCTCAAATCATTAAGCACTCAATTTGACTATTCCAGCGCATTATTGTGCCACATGGCACCCCTTTTTTCGGCCGCCAAATGAAATTTCCCTCTGTTCCATCACAAGAACAGAGGGAAATCAAGAAATACCGAATTAAAGCAGCCGCGTTTTAATATGCGCCGTTTGGATGAATTACCACACCAATGGTCCTCAGCACGTAAACGAAGTCCCCAAGCACGGACCAATTCTGTACGTAATTGACGTCAAGACGTCGGCTTTCCTCTTCATCCAAATCATTTCGTCCGGACACCTGCCACGGACCAGTAATGCCAGGCTTGACCAAAAGCCTTGTAGCATAAATCTGATCGTATTCGTCCACTTCGAACTGACGCTGCGGACGAGGACCAACAACACTCATGGTTCCAATGAGAGAATCGAAGAACTGCGGAATCTCGTCCAAACTGGTTTTTCGAATGAAATGACCAATCTTGGTGATACGCGGATCCTTTTTAATTTTCACGCGAGCACCCATCTCTTGACCATTCGCTGCGGCGACTTCAGCCAAATGCGCGTCAGCATTCACACGCATGGAACGGAACTTGTGAATCTTAAACGGCTTTCCACGTAGGCCGATACGTTCCTGAGTGTAAAAGACAGGACCTCCGTCTTCTTTCTTAATCAATGCCGCAACAACAAGCATAATTGGGGAAGAAAGAATAATAGCCACCAGAGAAACGACAATATCAAAAAGACGCTTGCAGATTCGTGCGTACGGAGAGTATTGAGGCAGTCGAATCGTCATAATCGACGTACCTTGAATATCACGAATCTGAGTCTCATGGCCGCTGATTTCAACCGCAGAAGCAGTAAGCGCGATTTCAAGGTTCAAAGATTCCATCTGCAATGCAAAAGCATTGAAATTATCGGAGAAGCGGTGAAGAACATCAGTTACCATGACCGTCTGTGCACCGACCGCGACGATACGTTCTGCCAAACGGTCACCATAATTTACCATCATAAGGCGGGATCCCCACCTATCGTTGATTTCTTGCAGGAAGTCGCCAAAATCCGTCTCAGTTTCTACCATACCGGTATTCTCATTCAAACGAATAGGACACACTGCCACCGGGCGGTAATTGAGCTGCTTGCTCTGCCCCAGCATCTTCAATGCACTCAAAATGCCTTCCGGAGAGCCAACAAGCACCGTTGAATAGAGATATTTACCGTTTTTACGACTTGCAATAATGAATTTCCTTACGATTACACACTCAATCATGGTAAGCAGGGCTGCCAGTAGAACGGTTAAGGTAATGGCGGTGAGCTTCGCATACATGTTGAGCACAAAATGGCATGCGCACAATACGAACCAGCATTTGACGGTGGCTTTCCCAATGAGCACGTTCAGCTGGTATCCATCGCCCATGATATGACGATGGTATACGCCCGAACTATGCAGGCACAGAATCCAAATCAAAGCGGTCAGCACGAAATATACGACAGGGAAAAGCGTGAATTTGAATCGCGAAGAGTAGAACGTGATCTCATTGCGTGCTACCAGCACCGCGGCAACTGCGATGACGAACATCGCCATGTCCAACAGCATAAGTACAAGGTTGACAGCCAATCTCCAATAAGAAATCTGAGACAGCTGCTCGGACACTTTATTATTCAACCGTGCTTTGCTGTTTATCGCAGCACCACTGGCACTGTCTTGCATGTCTCTCTCCTCTTAAAAATGCACACTCAAGTAGTTAATTTACTACAAGCCCCCCCCCCAGAAATTAAGAGGGACCTATGGGGGTACCATTCGCTATATCCAAATCCTTCTCCGGTATGGCTTATTCGCCAGCAGTACCTGTATCTGAATCGCCGTTGCCGTTGCCGGTCGAACCACCATTACCGTCATTCGAATCGCCGTTACCGCCGCCGTTCGAACCACCGTTGCCGTTGCCGGTCGAATCGCCATTACCACCGGTTGAACCGCCATTGTTATTGCCGCCGCTCGAACCGCCGTTACCGCCGCTCGAACCACCACCGTTCACACCGTTTCCAGAGCCCGGACCAAATTGCCACGTATACGTGTAGCGTCGGTTCGTAGTGCCGTTACCGGTATTCGAATTAGTGTTTGAATTGGTATTCGACTGGGCATTAGCCGCAGTTTGTTCCGCCACAGACTTGTTCACGCCGTCAGAAGTCGAGGAAATCACCTTCGAAGCGTTCTGCATGGCCGCAACATCGGTGCTTTTGCCATCGAGGAGTTTCTGGGCAGCGTCAATCGCCTTGGCAAGCGCGTCACGTGTCGACTCGTCCGCAACCTGGCCTGCAGAACCGTCAAGCAACGTCTTTGCGTCGGCAATGGTCTTCTGCAATGCGGCAGTCGTCTTATTCACTTCCAAAGCTCGCTTGCTGGCGTCCACAGCTGTGGCTGCTGCGGTAACGGCCTTGGTCTGTTCTTTGATATTGCTGATCTGCTTGCTCATGCTACGGGCGTGCGCACGCAGTGTGGTTTCAGACAGCAACACCGAACATCCGCCGACCGTCTTGAGGTTTTGCGCCTTGGTCACGGCCTGAGTGAGTTGGTCGATTGTGGCGGCATCCGCCACCTGGTTTGCCGCAGTGCCCTGCAGACTGGTTGCCTGTTCGATGGCGTTTTGCAGTTTTTCGTTGGCTTTGGAGTATTTGGATTTCGCCTTCTCACATACCACCACTGCCGCACGCTGTTCTTTCGAATTGATACGATTGCGTACCACGATGACACCGGCAATAGCAACCGCCACTGCCGCAATCGCAGCGACAATGGCAATAATCTTTCGCTGGTCCGCAGATGGCTCTTTCGGTGCGACCGGAATGGTTTTCAGCGGATCATGTTCCGGATCTTCCGCGGCCAGCTCCTCTAGGTCGGTTATGCCATCTGATGCATCAAAGGCCTGAGTCGCTTCGGCGTCCTGTTCATCTGTCGAAGAGACGAGGGGTGGCAAAGTGGCGGTTTCCTCGGCATCGGCTGGTGCAACCGCTTCATCGAAATCGATGGTGTCGAGCGGCATGCTGGGTATATCCGCGATTGTTGGCGCAGCCGAAACCGGCTGTTCCGTTTGCGCAGGTACGGAGGAAGCGATGGTGCGGGGCTCAGCAAGCGAAGTCTCATCCGCACCATCGGCCTCTTCCGAATCGGTAGGCTGCAATTTGGGGAAGGTCAGCGGAGGAATATCCCAGCTGGTGTCCACCACATCCCGAGATATGTTGGACAGAATACCGTTCATAGACTGGGAATCATCGTTCTCAGTTGCCATACACCCCTCATTCCGTGAAGAAGGAAAACGTCAGATCCTCTTCTTCTTGCCGTTTGCACGATGGCTGCTACGCGGAGCACCATCTTCATAGTAGTAGTAATAGTTGGAGTGGGAGTTGACCTTCTTCGGATCTGCACGGTTGAAGATGAAGCCAAGCACCGGCACCTGCGCGGTGGCGAGCGTGTCGGCCGCCTCCTGCAGGGACTTCTTCTCGCACACGTTGCGGCTGACCACCAGCAGAAGGCCTTTGGCCCAACGGCCGAATACCGCTCCATCGTTGGACACCGTCAACGGGGCGGTATCAATAATCACGTAATCGTATTGGGTGAGCGCCTGCTCCACCATGAGCTTCATGGTTTCGGAGTTCAGCAGCACGCCAGCGTTCGCCGGCCTCTTGCCGCCAGGCAGAATGTGCAGGTTCGTCTTCCAGTAGCTCTGCACCACGTCCTTCGGACCCATCTGCCCAGACAGCACGTGCGCCAGACCGGCGGCACCTTCAATACCCAAATGATGGGCGACAGACGGGTGGCGAAGATCAGCGTCGATAAGCAGTACTTTCGCACCATCTTCAGCAAGGGCCACCGCAGTGTTGATAGCCATGGTGGTCTTGCCTTCGGACGGCTGCGCAGACGTGATGACAAGCAGCTGGCCCACACCTTCGGTGCGGTCGGTCTGCAGGAAATCGATATTCGTATGGATACGACGGAATTCCTCGGCAATAGCGCCGTTAGGCTGGCTCACCAGCACCGGACGCTTATCATCAAGCGAAGCGTCCATCGGAACGGAGCCAAGGGAGGATGCTCGGACGATGCCGCGCACGTCGGAAGTCTCTTCAACCTTGGTGTTGAGGAGGTCCTTGATGAGTGCGGCGAACACGCCGATGATGATGCCGAGCACCACACCGACAGCCAAATACAGGGCAGTCTTCGGCGAAGACTTAGACGTCGGGACCTGTGCCTTCTGCACGATGGAAAGCTTCACCGGGGACTTATCTCCGGAGTACAGGTCGCTTTCAATGACGTTCTTCAGCGATTCGGCAACGGAATTAGCGATGTCCGCGGCCTGCTTCGGATCTCCATCCACCACGGCAATGTTCACGAATGCGGTGTTAGTCGGATTGGTGACGGTGACCTGGCCGGCGAGATCTGTCACGGTTTCATCCAAGCCAAGATCATCAATAACCGGCTTGAGCACCTTTGAAGTGGTGGCAAGCGTCGGATATGAGGTGATTTGGTTGGAAATGTAGCTGCCGCCAGCGGACTGCTGGTTAATGTCGACACCATTTTGAGAAGCATTGTAAGTAGCCATGGTCTGAGCCGTAGCCGTATACTTCGCCGGAGCAAGGAAGGTATAGGCGCTCACGCCTGCCACCACCACCACGAATGCGATAATCGCGGTGACCAGATGCTTACGAATGATTTTGAACAGATCCATCAGAGTGATGCCGTCATCCGCTTCCTCAACTACCCCTTGCGGTGCGGTAGGCTGCTGCACATTAGCGTTCTCTACAGAAGTCACTGAACTTCCCCATCTCACGTTGACAATATCCTTTCCAACAATAATCTTCCCCCTCGAACTATTCCTCATCCCTTCATACATTGAACATATTTTTGGGAACTCAAACAGATGGGCCGTGAAATAAGGAACATTCCCTGTCGATATCGTGCGCGTGCGAGACTTTTTGGCAATATTCTGTGGCTGATTTTTGGCGGCCTATTTCTGGCGACAAGAAAAAGTACCACCGGCCGACCGGGCCAAGTGAACAAGGCCGCCAACACCTGCTGTTAGCCTTTCCTACGCCCAACTTAAGGCGATTTAGGAGAACGACAAGGCAAGCTGGAAGAATACGCTGTCCCGCCAGCAAGGCGTGTACATAATAACCAATACCGATAATGGGAAACTGTATGTGGGAAGCGCCACCGGAAGGAACGGCATATATCAGCGGTGGAAAAACTACATAGATAATGGCCACGGCGGCAATACAGAACTAAGCAAACTTGTGGAGCAGCAGGAGAAGCGTACGTAGAGACGCATTTCCGTTACACGCTTTTGGAACATTACGATTCCACCGTGCCCAAAAACGTCATCCTCGCCCGAGAAGCCTATTGGAAGCAGGCACTGGACACCCGCAAACACGGATACAACGATAATTAGGCCTTGCCAGATATAGATACCCCAAGAATTTCCTCAAATCATTGGTAGTGACCGGTACAGGCTTTCATCATCATTCCGCCACGTCCTGAAAGTGACGGAATGTATGTGCCCAGCTCCCCATTTCGCTTATATGTGGCAGATTTCAAGAGATGGAAACTCCCATTTCGCTTATACGCGGCAGATTCCGAGAGATGGAAACTCCCATTTCGCCTATATATGGCAGGTCATAACGGGCAAAAGCCACTTTGGGGGTACATTTTCCACAGTTAAAGGGTATATCTCTGCCGATTACCTGCCACAGATAAGCGAAATGACATTTTCACGCCGCCCAAATCCGCCACTCATAAGGCAGATGACCCTCTTCACCGCCAGTCGAAGCGCCGCCCATTGGAACGTCTCCAGTCAAAACACTCCTCGTCGAAGTGCCGCTCATCGACGCAATCCATAAGAAGCACCGTCAGTCAAAGTGCCATCAGGGTGCTGCCTCAATGAGGCAGCACCCCTAATACACCATCAGTCTCGAGGAATCAGCTCTTTTGGTTGGGGACGAGCATGATCTCACCGTCGGCTATGCCCTTGAGATGCTGGCCGTAGGGGCTCTTGCCGTAACGCTCGGCGGACTCCATGAGCTGGTCGCGCATGATCCAACCGTTCTCGAAGGCGATCTCCCTCCACGATCGCGATCGGCAGACCCTGCGCACGCCACTGAGCCTCTCGCCTCACCGTCCAAACACCAAGCTTGCAGCGGACACCATGCCGCAAGAACCTGCCAAGAGATGAGGGCCCACGGAAGGAAACGACGGATTTTGTTGCACGATTCCGATTTTCGGGGCAAATTTCGAATCGTGCAACATTTTTCCTGCCGAAATGCGGTTTTCCCACCTATTCTATACCACCGAACCGGCTTTCCCGACACTTTCGCGCGACTACGGAGGTGTGCGATGTAGCACGATTCCAAAAAACGGCCGAAAAATGGAATCGTGCGACATTTACGGAGTGCAGAACGTGCCGAAACAGACGAAACCATGTGACCATGGCAAGGAAAACGCATTCCAAGCTCCGCTTTTCATGCATTTTGATGCTCCGGGTCTCCCCTATCGGTAACAGGAATCGAGAGTCCCGAAAATGCCGCCGTCTCGATCGAAACGACTCCTATCCCGATATAGAAGGGGATACATCGCGAAGACTGCCGCACGTAAACAGAAAGCACCAAGGCAATGGATAACGTCCGGATTCTTGCGCATTTTCGGATTTCGGCCTTGATGGAAAGGGACATGGACCGTGCCGGGTACGATTTTCAGTCGCCAGACAATGAAAAACCGCGATTGGAAAGAGGCACGGAGCCATGTCCAAGGAAATCATACAGTTCGACCAGGCCATGTTCGAGACCAAGCTCGACACCATGGTGCGAGAGAAGGTCGAGCGGATCGTCAACGCGATGCTCGACGCCGAGGCGGACGAGATCGCCAACGCCGCCAGATACGAGCGCACTGGGGAGCGGAAGGCATACAGGGCCGGCCACTACGAACGCACGCTCACGGCAAAGGCGGGCAGGCTCGAGCTCAGGGTGCCGAAACTCAAGGGCGCGGTCTTCGAATCCGCGGTCATCGAACGCTACCGCAGGCGGGAGTCCAGCGTCGAGGAGGCGTTGATGGAGATGTACCTGGCGGGAGTGAGCACCCGTCAGGTCGACGACATCAGCAAACTGCTGTGGGGTGACAGGATGCCATCCCAGACCCTTTCCGACAAGCTCAAGCGCGTGTATGACGACATCGACCGATGGCGCACCCGGCCATTGGAATCCGAATACCCGTACGTGTTCATGGACGGCGTGTGGCACAAGCGCTCCTGGGGCGGAAGCGTGGAGAACGTCAGCGTCCTCGTCGCCATCGGCGTCAACGCGGAGGGCCACCGCGAGGTCATCGGCGTGACGGAGGGCATGAGGGAGGACGCTGCCAGCTGGGAGCAGTTCATACGAAGCATGATCGAACGCGGTTTGAAGGGCGTGCGCCTCGTGGTCGGCGACCGGTGCGCGGGACTCGTCTCCACGGTGAACTCGATGCTTCCCCGGGCGAAGTACCAGCGGTGCATGGTGCACTTCATGCGCAACGTGCTCTCGAAGGTGCCGCCCAACCACCGGGATTGGGCGTCCGCGGCCCTGAAGGCGATATTCGCCATGGAGTCCCGCGAATCCGCCCTCGCCAAGGCCGGGACGGTCGCCGCGGAGATGGAGTCCAGGAAGCTCAAGGCGGCGGCCGGCTGCCTGCGCGAGGGCATCGGGGAGACGACCGCCTACCTTTTGCCGGAATTCCCGACGGAGCACCGCAGGAGGATCCGCACGAACAACATGATCGAACGGCTGAACCGGGAGATCCGGCGTCGCACGCGCGTCGTCGGCAGTTTCCCGGACGGCAACAGCGCGTTGATGCTCATCTGCGCCAGAATCAGGTACGTCACCGCGAACGAATGGAGCACGCGCCGCTACCTCGACATGTCCCGGCTCGATGACAACCTGCAGGAAGCGAACTGATCATCGTCCCATGGACGGGCACGACCCTAAGTGCGCAAACCTTCGGGCACTACCGATAACGTTGTTTTCTTGCACTAAACCCAGAAACACAAAAAGCGTGGCTAAAGCCAAGCCCATTATTCTGGACTGGTATTAGCCACGCTTTCGTATTACAAATCGCAGAGGAGCGTATAACGGAGTAAGTGCGATTAGCTACGCCCCCCCCATCAATTTTTTGATACGTGCTACTGCCCCAGCAGGCAACATGCACTTTACGATTCTCTTGCAGGCGCGAATAATTCGCTTCTTGGGAGATGTACTCACGCGACGATACGAGTGTTCAATCGGCTTCATGTGCTTCCTGAACTCACTGAAATCATTTGCCTTGACAGCCTCACGGAATGCGACGAAGCTCTCATTCTTCAATATGGTACGCATCGCGTAGGTCTTTTGACGCTGATCGCTGATACCGTCCAACGATGGCTTGACGCGCTTGGTCGGAGTCCATTCACCACGCTGTTTATGCACATACAAACGATATGCAAGCCCCTGACGGCGATGCCGGAAACCACCCGCTTGAGACTGGTACACCTCCGCGGAATCGGAATCATGCAACACAAGTTCATCCCGATGACGGTCGAATAGATCCTGGACATCCTGGTTGCGCACGACGATGACGTTGCAACCCTCACCATCGTTCACATATTTCGGAATCCACGCATCACCAAATGTCACATCTGCAGTCTCAGCAAGTACGTCATCACAGTAATCGCATGCATTGTACTTGAAATAGCCCAATCCCCAATTTGTAGTGGAGAGTTCAGCAGTACGCTTGATGACAGGCCCTTTCCCACTAGTCCGCCGGACTTCAACCGCATAATCAGAAGCAGGGCTGCCCGGGGTCTTATGCCGGAAATCCACGCGAGCAATATCATCTAGGGGAACACCGGACTCCCATGCCTCGCTCTTCGCGAAAAAGTCCGACTTCAAGTGCCCACATACCAAACCAATGCAGTACCTAATACGCTTGTTAAGCACTTCGTCCTGTCTGCGCAGCAGACGTATCGCTTTCACAAAACAGGGGATACCGATGAACAAATATTTCCCGTCATGTTCACGCACGTAAGAAAGCACTTCGCTCATTTCGATTGGATAGTACTTCGATTTCGCACCAGTCTTGAGCTCATCCACATTATGTGATACCTGGTACGTGTACATATGCTCCGGATCCGGACCGTCCTTAACTTGAATCACCGCATCTACGAGCCCGTCTTCAAGCATCTTGGAAGCAAGCCAGCTAACCATGCCTCCAGAGCTACCGCGGGAACGCCAACCATCAGCAGACACATACCCCACATATGCATTGAGCCAATAGCCGAGATACTGATCATGGTGCACGCCAGCCTGCTTGGAGAAAAGCTCACCACCAAGAACATCCTCATTAATGGAGCTAGCGAAAGGACACGCGCTGTTGACTACATCTTCCTTCGCAATAGAGCCCTGTACAGAAGCTTGATAGCATCCGTCAATATTCTTGACGATGTTGAAGGCCGGATCAAGATACGCGCATGCACCGCAGCCTACGCAATATGTAGCCATGTCCCCTATCGCATCTTTGTCAGGTGATTGAATCACCTGTTCAACTGTATTGCTCATTTCGTTGCCTTTCGATGAAGACGATTAACGATTTTCTCTCGCTCACCAGTAGTAAGGGACACTTTCAATGCGCCTGCTCCAAACAATAACGTATATATGATGCCCCACACCAGGAAAGTCGGAATGGAGGAGACCGGCAACATCAGACCACCCAGCAAACATACGACAACCACTGCAAGTGCCAGCAATATAGTCGGTAGTTGGTGTTTCCAGAAATAAACCATGTCCAGACCAATACGAGTATGGTAGTACCAGTTCATGAATAAACCTGTACCCAGAGCAATACTCGCCACATAACCGATGGCCGTGGCCCAGTAGCCAAGAGACGGTATTAGTAGCACACTGATCACGATATCAATTACAGACGTAAGAATGTAAATTAAACTACGAGTCTTATGACGGTTCTTCGCACGTTGAATTTCAATACCTGTATTTTGAGTGAGTGGAACCATCACCGGCAATACCATAATCAGGCAGAGCCAATACGCGTCCGCATTCACGTCGCCGGCCCAGATATGCACAAAATATCGTCCGAGCACAATGAACCCGCCGAACAGGTACCAGAAGATGATCATCTGATAACGGCCCACGCGTGTCATCAACTGGGTCAGGACTGTATTGTTATCCGATTCAGCGACTATACGGTTGATTTGAGGAGTAAACACATTCGACATAGTTGTCGACATGGAGAAGAAAATATTTCTGATTTGCACAGCGATAGCAAACACCGCGACTGCTGTTGAGCTAGCCATTGCGCCCAATAGGAAATTGGGCACATTATTGTTGACCAAATCGAAAATCTGATTCAGGAAAATCCAGAAACTGAAAATTGCCACGGCTTTGAATAGCGACCATTCCAGACCGTGGAATGTGAATCGCATGCTCAGCTTGCGCGTGGCAAAAGCTATGTTCCATACGAGAAGTATGGTCGAAATCGTCAACTGGGCGCATGCCACACCAACCGCACCCATACCGAGCCACAGAAGCAATACTGCAAGGAACGGTTGTGCCAATGCAGTGAACAACTGACGCGACTGCTGGAACACGAACCGTTCATGCGCCACAATGTATGAGTCGAACGGTGTAGACAGCATTGTCACCGCTATATTCACTCCCATGACCATCAACAGCGCGCGAGCCAAATTGATTTCCTGCGCCGTCAAGCCACCAGAGAACAACGCATGCACATTCAAAACCATTACTCCACAGCCGATTAGGCACAACACCGCGACGGTGAGATATACAAGCAAAAACATGCCGTTCAACCGGCGCACTCCCAAACCATTATCCGGACATCCCGCGGCTCGTTCGCGCATGTAGAAGCGCACGTAGCTACCGTAAAAGCCCGCGGACAGGAGCGTCAATGCGAACACTACGCTGTTGGTCATCTGGAACACGCCATAATCGCCCTGACCCAAGAAATGCAACAGCAGAGGCACGTAAATGAGATTGACCAGGTTCTTCACCAAGATGTTTGCATAGCCGAGCAGCGCGCCGGCCTTCTTCTGACTCGCCATATAAGTTAATTACTCCTTCATGGCTTTGTCAAGCCAATCTTGGGATTCCTTACGATGTTGTTCAAGCAATTGGTCAACTTTCCCATAGTCGATTTCAGGAGCAAGACCAGAATCCATCATTACTGAATTTAAATTGAACAAGCGGAACAGGGTCTCCATGCGCGAATTCATGCTCGTTTTGCCAGTCATACCTGCACGGTTAAACACGGTGAATTGTTTGTGGAACAAGATAGAAAAGCAACATGCATGATACGAATCCGTAAACACATACTGCGCCTTTGAAAATAATTCAACAAAATCTTGTGGACCGGCAACATAGGTTTCGCGGTCATCTAAATCGAGCATACGTCGCACACGGCAATTATGCTGTTTGGCGTACATCTGGATATTCCGCTCCTGCTCATCTGAAGGATGCCCCAGAAAATATGTTAGTATATATCTGTCGGTATCCGGCACAAAATTTTTAGTAATTTGTAACCACTCTTTTGCAGTAAGCATTAAAGTAGGATCCAAAACAACTGATATAGATTTATTAACTAGCTCGGTGAGAGCCGCCTTTCCCGCGAATTCTCTGACAGAGATATGGCTCATTCGCTTCATATTTTTTTCGAAAACAGCTTTACAAGCATCCGGAAAGGCAGCCTGTCCAGTGCTTGCCGCATAACTTATTATTCTTTGATTATCACAGAATCCACCCAATCTGAAATTTAGCGCCTCTAAAGACCCTCCTCGCGGATTCCAAATTTGGTCCGATCCAAGCACTATGATTTCCTCCCCGTGATTTTCCTTTGGACGTAAGCCGAGTAAAGGAGAAGCGTAATAACCATTGTCTGGAACATATGTCGAAGTAAAGTCTTGTATTTTTCTTAATCTTGCATACTTGATTTTATTTCTAAAAAGAACATTTCTAACATAAACAATCTTTCTTTTAGCAATGTGCTTTAACAAAGAAACGACAGTGGAACCATCGGCATCAGCTTGAATCGTCGACACATCACCATATTTATCCAACATCTTCTTCAATGCATAGTTTTGAAGCCTATTCCCATAATTGCTTCCATCATTTAAAGTAAGAATTAGAATTTTCTTTCTCATAATATCCTCGTTAGTTCTTTAAAATATTTGCAAAATGCTTAATTGCAAAATTCCAGTCACTTTTTTTCGCAAAACTAATGCCAGTATTAGATATATGCTCTCTAAGAACAGAATCCTCTAGAATCCTAATCACACCATCGGCAATTGCCTGAACATCTCCCACAGGAACAACAATCGCATTTACAGAATCTACAGCATATTCTCTAGAACCTTTAAAATCAGTCACGACCAGCGAACAACCACACGCCATTGCTTCAACGCACGTTAGAGCATAGCCTTCGTTAACGCTTGCACAAAGATACGCCTCAGATTCATTATAAATTTTAAATAAATCCTTAGATGATGCATTGCGCTTGTACGTCACCCACTCAGGAAAAGAGTGTTTTAATTTGAAGGTGCCAAACATTTTGACATGTAAATCAGGAATCTTTTTTTTAACCAAAAGTAAAGCATTCCACGCATAAGAAAACCCTTTATGAGCACCTTCATGATAAAGTAAAGCAACCGTTTTTGGCAAACGCCGATATGAATAATCAGGATGAAAAACGGTTGTATCAATCGGATTCGGTATATATTCACAAGATTCCGAAGAAATTTTTTCAACCAATTCTTTAAGCCATTGAGAAACAGCAATATTCTTCATTCCAAGGCAGAATGTTTCATCCAATTTGTCAGGAGGCAATTCCCAGGTTTCATAATCTTGAATTAAATACCCCTTTTTCCCCTTCTCAGGCGAAAGAGAATTGACACCAAAAGCAGTTGATGAAGCCGTAGCAAAAACCCAATCAGCATCAGGAACCGTATCATCATTTATCGTGGATATATATATTTTGTTGATACGCTTGTCAAGGTTGAACCATCTAGGAAAATACCAGCACCTAAAAGAATTTATATCTTCTTTAACAAATGAAGGCAAAGCAAGTTTGCCCATTCTACCAACAGATGGATTACTGCAAAAGCAAATGTTTATAACCATCTCAGAATCTAAACTTAATAGTCTATTCGCATACTCAAAAACTATTTTCGAACCACCTGTCGGTCTGGTTGGAATACCAGGTAATATAAATGTAATTTTCAAAAATATATCCTTACAATTAAACTATTAAAAATTAAGAGGAGAATAAGTGAGAAGAGGAATATAAACTCCCTCGTAGTTATTCATAACGTAAAATAAGGCAAACACAGAAGCTAGTACTGCATATATAACCCTAGAACCGTGCCCCTTTCGGAATGAACATGCGAAGAAAGAAAAAATGAAAATATCACAAGTAAACGCATAACGTTCAAATCGCATAAAATCATCTGTAATACTAATAACCGGAAGGAAAATAAGCATCAGATAATTTGCATATAAAAAACATTTAAAAACTCGAGCAGAGTATTCAGAATTTTTACCGTCTACATATCGGTTAAAGCTTAGATTCCGTTCACATGTAAATGCCCATACCGCCATTAAGACGAGTAAGAACACATTTTTGAACTGTCCAAAGAGAGAGTGATTCATAGCTCCATCAGATAAATAAATATTTGTTTTTTCTCCAAAAAACATTAGAGCTATTTTCTCGTAATTGGAAAAGACATACACAACAGCAAAAATTAAGAAAAAGCCAAATATTATTTTTGATACTTTCTTTAAGTTATTATAATAAAATAAAATTGGTATCAAAGACATAATTATCGCAGAGCTATGGATAGAAGATGCCACAAGAATTAAAATGTAATAATAAATAATTTTCCCTTTTTTATTTGAGCATAAAACACATACCGCAACAAGTGTAAGGATAGAGGCGACGAATTGTCGAAACTGAACGATTGAAATCAAACCAGGATATATTAAAAAAATACACAAAACAAAAGAGCTATTAATATGTAACTTGCTTGAAACCAAAATTAAACATCCCACACAAAGCATGCATACTATAGCTGCAAAACTGTTGTAAGATAAATGTATAAAATTTCCTAAGTAACATAAATATATCCAGCCAGCGCCAACTTTTGAATCAAATGATGGATTTAGATATGTTGGTAAATACAGACTTGCATAATCCGCTGCAGAATAATTATCTAAAGTTATAAAACCAAGAAAAGAAACTGTTAGAAAATTATATACTTTGGATTCTTTTATAAATACTCCACATAAGATTAGTAACAGATAAATTGTTAACAACATTTCTTGCGTCTCTCTCTCGAATTTAGTAAAAGCATAACAATCTGTCCTGTCTTACGAAGCCCTTTTTTCCAACATCCACTTTTTAAAAAATGATAAATCGCAATTAAGAAAGACTCTGATTCTCCTGCTTTAATGTATTCACTGATGCAATACCGACTATTTTCATCAAGTCGGTCGCCAAAACATGAAAGAAAAGAAGAAGCCTGGCGCATAGTTGATTGAAACTGATTATACATCAAGTCTCTTTTACTAATTTTCTTCAAGGGAGAGTAACTTGCTGCACCTACTTGATTATTACCATGTTGTCTATATAAGCTCAATGCCTTATCTAAGAAAAAAATATAGCCAAAAGAAGCAGCAATAAGAGCAATCCACCAATCATGCATTTCTTGATATCTTGGCTCTTTGCTATCTTTAAAAAGATTTACCACCGGCTTATTAAAAATCATGCAACAACCGGCTACAATATTTTGCGTTAGAATTCTCTTGAGGTTAATTTTTTTGAAGTCAAAATTGCTATATCTTTCAAAAGAGGTAGCAATTGGATTTAGTGCACTATCAACAACTTCCATGTCACAAAAAACAAGTAGAGGAGTCTCCTCATGATACTCTTTCTCTTTCTCTTTGAGGCAGCGTAAACTGTCACGAATTTTGTCAGTTTTCCACACATCATCTTGATCACAAAACATTACATATTGAGAATCACATATTTTTAATAAACTCTCAAAATTGTCTTTAGCTGATCCATGGCTGATATTTTTGGAAACTAAACTGATTCTTCTATCAGCTTTTGTAAATGTTTTGATTATCTCAACAGTGTGATCTGTCGAACAATCATCTGAAATCAAAAGCCTCCAATTTGAATATGATTGAGAGATAATGGACTCTATTTGCTCCGCTAAATATGCCTCGCCATTATATGTCGCAAGTAATATATCGACCCGAGATTCATCCATCATTCACTCGCATTCATTATTCATAACAACATACTTATCAACATGCTGCTTACATCCATCAATTATCCCTCTGATGAAACTTTTAAATTTTTCTTTTCTGTTTTTTTCAAAGAGCAAAGTAAGAATAATTTGAGGAATAATCTGAATCGCACCTTCAAATTGCATAGGACCAGCAATTCCGGCATATTTCTTACTAAACAAAATACGATTTCTTGCCTTATAGTAACATCTGAATGGGGAATGACCGAAAGAATAAAAACGTTCAAAATGCCACTTATTGTTCTGAGATCTTCGTAAAACGACCAAGGGAGTTGCTTGCATATTCCCGCATTCATGTATCAAAATAGTGCGTCCAGTCCGTATAAGACGATATCCTTCCAGTAAAAGTCTTTTATTAAAATCGTAATCAACATAATCAATAAAGAAACTATCATCGAAACCACCAACATGTTTCCACGCTTCGATAGACGTAAGAGCACCAGATGTAATAATTCCTTTCCTGGCAGCCTGATGCACCTCATATACTTTATTGTCGCGGCACGAATCCCAGTTTGATATGTCGACCATATTTCTATCAACAATTTGCGGAGACACAATACCCGTTTTCATATCGATATGCGAAACTAGTTCACTCACCATACCTGGTGTTGATACGCTATCCTGATCAAGAGTAATCACATATGAATATTTCCAATCTTCAGCTGCCTTCATAAGCTGATTAAGAGCCGTAGCAATTCCCCTGTTTTGATTATTGCAAATAAGTTTTATGCCACTGTCTTTAGAAATTATTTTTTTTATAATATTTATATTATTTGAATTATTGTCAACAATAAATATTGCATCAACTTGATTGCGTATGGCATCAATATTCTCACTCAACCTGCTAATCTCGGGATTAAAGGTTACAATTCCCGCACATATTTTTTTGCAAAAACTACCCAACTTGACATCTCCATCTACTCAGAATGTAAAATAGCTTCTCTAAGTATATCCCCCCTCCCGGATTGTTTTGGCATTGCACAAATGCACAGCACTCGCTTTAGTCCGGTTCACTTTGCAGAGCTACTTCTTCGCATTGTGTTTACGGCTATCCGGAGAGAGCGGTAGCTTTGTACTGAACTCGCTGCTGAGGCCACCATCAATCATGCCGCAAGAGGCTCAATTGTTCTGAATTGGTTAATTGGTTATATGTATAATTCAGAATCGTTGCATTGATGCCATTGCTTTCGTCTTTCGTCAAATAAATCCGCGTGTTGAGTCCAACAAAACGACTCCAACCTCGCTGTATGGGTTTATTTGACCATAAACAGCTTTTTGCAAGCCTAATGGTCGCTTCTATAGACGAGTCGCGCCTCGATTATCGAATCGTTCTCAATCCAATAATCGAGGCGCGACTCAGTCGGGAATCGAGTCCAGCGCGTTCCCTGACTACTGCTTGGCCGTCGCCGCGCAGTTTGGTGTGACGTCGCCAATCACCTGGCCGCCGGAGACCGCCATGGTGGAACCGGACGCCTGGTACAGCTTGCCCGCGTTGTTGTCCCACTTGCTGTCATCCGGGGTGAACGCCACGCCGACGCGCGCGCCCTTGGAATCCGGAATCGTGGCCTTCATCCATCCATCGCAGGCCTTGGTCATCTGGACGCTGCCGGTCCTGTTCGGGGTCGAGTACACGCGGTAGACCATCTTCGCGTCCTTCCAGCCGGAAGGCAGCTTGTAGTACACCGTCATCGGCTGCTTCGGCACGTCCGTGACCGTCACCGTGACGCTCGCGCTCTTGCCGCCCGCGGTGGCCTTGATCGTGGCGGTGCCGGCCTTCGACCCGGCGGTGACCACGCCGGTGCCCATCACGTTCGCGACGCTCGAGTCCGAGCTCGTCCACGTGACCTTGCGGTCCGTCGCGTTG
>OLZG01000371.1_pt1 | contig 26275 bp, 26 predicted proteins | sample 1644401 | NCBI WGS metagenome assembly OLZG01 (sample SAMEA103958119, study PRJEB25191) | human gut metagenome | biome: human-associated habitat [ENVO:00009003]; feature: intestine environment [ENVO:2100002]; material: feces | place: Germany | collected 2013/2015
TTAGAGTGCAACCACAAGAGATAGGCCCTTATAGGGCCTGAGCAAACCACCAGTTTAACTGGTGGTTTTGATTTATATCGAATTGGTTGCAGCATCAACGGAATCTTGAATTGTTTATCGATGACCAAGATACTGAGCGAAAAATGGGGCTGCCCGATTTAAAATCAAGACTATGGGGCGGACCTCGAACAGGGGCTGAAATAATCGAAGCTGCAGGTCAGAATTGTTCTGTCAAAAAAACGTTAAAATGAATAATTTCATTTTACATAGACAATTTATGTCTACTTGAAACTGTATAATATGATTAATAATTTATAAAATATACATAATAAAATGTGTTTATTTCATGATACATGGTATAATACATACTGTAAAATCTCAATTTGTAGTAATAAAGCAGGTAATGATCGGTAAAATTGTCAAATATAAAAAATGTGACAGCATATAGAAAAACCATCATATTTTATTTAATGGGATAATAAAAATATAAATATTGCGAATTTTATGCAAATTAAATGTTTCGAACAGGAGCAACTCTGAACATAAGAAGGAAGCAATAAGAATCATAAAATGTGAGGTTGGTTGTTGATCGATATACCAATGGAGATGAAAACAATTATGGGACTATGGAATCGCATTTTTCAAAAAAGAAATTTGGAACGGCAAGAGGGAACATCTGGTAAGGACTCTCATGATGAGCAGAAGCGTCAGAATGAGGATTCCCAGATAGGAAGTACGATAGCCGGTGTGGAAACGGCCCGGCAGGTTCAAGTCAGTGTAGCCCGAAAATTCGCGGTTCCGGATACATATACGGGAAATAGAAAGCTGTATGATGATCCCAATGCAAAAATTGCTGCCAAAAAGGCTCTTTTTAAAGAGGGTGCAGTGGTAAAAGACCCATACACGGGTGAATTCCTTGTATTGACGAAAAAAGAAGCGAAGCTCTTATATGGGGAAGATTGGGCCAAACATTTAGCAGAAAGCGACCATATAAAGGCCTTGGAAGATCTTTATAATGAAACCAAGGACAATCCTTGGTTAACTAATGAAGACCGAAGGGATGTTGCCAATTCAGAGGATAATATCCGCGTGACGTCTCGTCAATATAATAATGCCAAGAGGAGTCGTACGAATAAGGATTTTGTTGCAGATAGATCTTATAGAAAGAAAACCGATGTTAAATTAACGAGGGGCGGAGGCCAACGGGCTGTCCGTGATGAGGAAAATGCTGCAGCCAGCATTAATAGTCAACTCCGGCAAAAATCAATTGAAAATATAATTTCCACAGGGCACCAGGCTGGTACGCAGGTAGGTACTTCTGCTGGCGCTACGGCCGTTTCGATTGCAACGATAGAGAACATTGTACAGGTTATTAAAGGCAAAAAAAAGCCCGGAGATGCTATAAAAGATATTATTGTAAACGGGGGACAAGCTGCAGTTACAGGCTATGTGACTGGTGGAGGATTAACCATTTTATCCCAAACGCTGTCTCGTTCCTCTTCTAGCTTTATTCAAGGCCTGGTAAAATCAAATGTTCCAGGTATGGTGGTTACCTCCTGCATGGCTTTTGGTAATACACTAGATCGTTATGCAGATGGAAAAATTTCTACACAAGTATGTTTAACTGAATTAGGAGCTGACGGACTTCGGATGGGAGCTGTTGGCTATTCGATGGGGATGGGGCAGGCTCTTATTCCTGTTCCCGTTGTTGGTGCTGCTATTGGGGCCGCCGTAGGTACTGTTATGACGGGGTCTCTTTACAATATGCTTCTTGGGAGTTTGGGTGATACTGACGAGATTCGACGTCGGCAAGAACTTATATGTCAATGCCAGGAAGCGGCAGAACAAGCTCGCCAGTATCGAAGGGAACTGCAGGCTCATATGGATGCTTATTTTGCCGATTACGGCCAGTGTTTTGATGAAGCCTTGGCAGGCATTCGTTTTTCCTTTGCAGCCGGTGATGCTGATGGCGTCATTCGAGGCGCTAATCAAATTACTCGCAAGGTAGGTGGTACGGTTAAATATGAATCAGTAGAAGAATTTAAAACATTCATCGATGATGAGGAAGAAGACTTGTTTTAAAGTGAGGAGTTGATTTTTATGCCAATCCCTTTGTTGATTGCCGGAGCGGTTATTATTGCCGGCGTTGCGGCACATAGTAGAGCCAGTGATGTCAATGAAAAAGCGAGAAATATTGCAGACCAGGCATCGTCTATTTATAATAGTCAAAAGTTGAAAACTGAAAACGCTCAAAAGCAGGTGGTGCATGAACTCGAGAAAGTCGGTCGGCAAAAACAAATGATTTTACTGTACCCCATGAAGTCATTTTTAGAAACCTATGGCAGACTTAAAAAGGTAGGACTTATCAAGTCTCAGGGCATTGAAGAGCTGGAGAATTTGCCTCAATTTAATTTTGGCGATCAAGATGTACTGCAGCTTGAAAAACTGACCGATATCTATCAATCGGTTAAATCCAATACAGTAGAAGGAGCTGCTGCAGGAGCCCTGGCGGGATTAGCTGCTACCGGGACCGGAGGCCTCCTTTCTGCAGCTGGAGCTGCAGGAACTTTTAGTGCCGTCGGAGTTGCCGGTGCCGCTGTAGATATAGCTGGAACGGCCATCGGGGCCGTGGCAGCAGCTCCCATGGCATTGTTTGTTGCACCGGTCGCTGTTTTTACTGGCTTATCGGCTTTGTCGAACGCCAATGAAAACTTAAGTAAGGCACAGTCGAACTTAGCTCAGGCTAAATGGGCCTGTGAAGAACTGGAAACCAAGGCCGTCCTCTGCGAAGGGATTGCAAAAAAAGCGGATATGTTTGGAAAAATCATGCTGAACTTAACGGAATTATTTTCTCAATGTCTTGTACTGCAAAATGCTATTATACGGAAGAAAGATAAAAAGAAAAAAATGCTCAGCAGGGACGCTTTTACTGATGAAGAATTGAAGGTATTCGCTGTGTCACGCTCCTTGGCCGGCGCTTTGAAGGCCTTAATCGATGTGCCTATACTGGATGACGGAGAGATAGCCGAAGAAGCAGAGCAAAAATATCAGACTGTGTTGAAGTGCCTGCCTTCTTATGAAAATAATGTCAAGGAAATCCAGACTGCTGCTAAGAGGGTAAAGGTAAATGTTACAAAAGAGCAAAAACTGTTGCTGGGGCCTGTCGCTGATGCCATTATAGAAGCAAACCCGGACACGCTACTAAATAGACCAACCGGCTTATTGGCCAGTGGGTGGCTGAATAAGGCCTTTGTCTATACTATTAGACTCTTGGCTACCGCTTTGATGTTCCTTTCTTTATATATTGGAACGGAATCGATTTTATTCCAGTTGGTTTTATGTGTCATTATGTTTGGCCTAGGTGCACTTGAGTCAAGATACTCTTCTTGGTATAAGAAAAAGATACATCTTATAGGGAAAATCTGTATAGGTTTGGTGGGGCTTTACTTAATGGGCCATGGAGCTTCAGTGATTTGGAATCAAAGCAGATATTTGGCCGGCTTCGGATGGATACTGTTTGGAATCTATTTTGGAGCTGCCGGGATGATGTTAGGTGATAGTACTGAGACTAATAAAAAAGATGAATTAGATACTTACTCCATGGTTACTGCATGTCTTCCGCTGATGTTTTTCTTAATAGAAGTCGCAGGAAAAATTTTGGGCTGGATTTTTTAATGGAATAAAGGGCTTTTAAAAATTCAATATGTTTTCTCTGAAGCATATAAGGAGGTAAAAATGTATTTATCCATATTGACAGAAAAAGAAAAACAATTGTTTCTAAACCTGGCTTATACCTTGGCCTATAGTGATGGCGAATTTGGCGACGAAGAACAAATGCTTTTTGACGCTTATTGCAATGAAATGGGGACGACCTTTGATCGCCCTGAAACGGCGGTCAGTTTGCAGAAATTATTGGAATCCTTAAAAGTGGATATTCTTGAAAATAATAGAAAAGTCGTCTATTTTGAGCTCTTGGGCTTAGCCGTAGTCGACGGTAAATACAGCGAAGAAGAAAAAAAGGTAATGGATACAGTCCGTGAAATTTTTGGATTGACCTGTGAATTCGCAGACCAGTGCTATGATTTCCTGCAGCAGTATCTTCAGATGCAAGAACGTCTTACGACCTTATTACTGGGGTGATCGCAAAGAATGGCCCCCCTTTTTGGAAAAGTAAATAAACGCATCGTCTCGTTTCTGCCACTGGTTTCCGGTGGCAGTTTTTGATTTTTGAATGTATATTATTGCGATATTTGCTGAAAATATACATGCTTAAACACGACGTGATTTATTGCTTTTTTGTCTATTTTAGAGGAAGTATGTTTTGGGGGTAACTCTTGACTTTGGATGCTGGGTTTTTCACATTAAATTATTTCTATTCATTATAAATTAAAGTGATACGTTCTAATTTTTTTCTTAATCTGTATTAAATCATAGCGATAAGATGATTTTTTATCATTAGGTATTTAGTCAAATTCTAATGATGTATTAAAAAACACAGATAACAAACTTGAAATAGGAATATAATTCACTTAAAATATGATTATTAATGAGATAAAATATACAACTGATAGGGCAGTAAAAAGTAATGTTTATGAATAAACGTTGAATTACTTTAAACACGAACCGATTTTGTTGTGATGGGGTGGTATGTATGAGTGGTAAAAAACGTAAAAGCGAGTTATTGCGCGTATTGGTATTGAGTGCTTTATTGAGCACGACCTATCTGGGTGCGGCAGCGGCTGATTATCCCTTGACCGGCGACACCATTGAAGGGAAGCATGAGTTGCCGGCACTAGAAAATTTATATAAACTTGACGGGGAACAGAAAGTTACAGCTTTATCCGATGTTACCGTAGTTTCAAAAAGTACGGATGAAGGTAAAAGTGCAGTTATTATAAGCAGCACTACAAGTGCGAACAGTAGTCTGGATTTAGATATGAACGGCCATTCCTTAGCCATAGATGCTAAGACTTCAGGCATATATATAACGAAGGATAATACAAATGTAAATATTCATAACGCGAACAGTATTGAAGGTACGATTAATGATCATGATTTTGTAGTCGATATAAAAGGCAACGGAAGCTCCGTCAATTTTCAGGCTAATAATATAATCTTCAATAAGACTGAAGTTTATCCGGATACCCCGATGTTTGCCATGGGCAACAAGAATACATTATCTTTCAATGCCGGCAATGATATTGTGTTTAACAATTATGCCAGAGCCAATACCCTTGTTTCATATTCTGATGCTAAGATTCAACTGGAAGCGGGCCATAATATTACTTTCAATCATACTTATAGCGACACCGCGGCTGTACAGGGCCTGCCGATTTTGTATTTTGGGAATAATGCTGAAGCAACCATAACGGCAGGCAATGATATCAATTTCAACCGCAATCAATATGCTTATTTAATCGGTATGCAATATAACGGCAAAGCAGTCGTTACCGCTGCGGGCAATATTAATTTCCGTGAACAGACGCCGGGGTATCTGCCTGTTATGGCGATTGAACATGGTGCGAATATCGAACTGCAGGCACAGGCCATTACGGGGAATACGCAGCAAATCGTGTCAACTACTTATGGTTCGCAGGCGTTGCTCAAGGCGAACGAAATTAATTGGGTAGCCGAGGGAAGAGATATGTCTGATTATGCAGAGAAATACCCGTATAAGACCAGTATGCTCGTAGCCTACCGCAATGGTAGTAAGGTTGAATTACAAGCCGATAAGGCCATTAATTTATCAATCGGTGTACCCCATACCATGCTCTATGCTGAGAGCGGCAATATTGCTCTCAATGCCGGCGATTCGATTTACTTGCATTCCACCGGTGCAACAGATGAACGCTCTCAGGCCAACCTTCGCGTTCAGAATGGCAACATTAATTTGACTGCCGGTAAAATCACAGTAGAAAATGAAGGAGCTACCGCAGCCTATGCAGATTACTACGGCAATATTAATTTTAACGGCAGCACCGTCATTAACGGAGCCGGTACCGGTGCTTCGGCAGAATCGGATTTAGATCCTTGGGCAGAAGATCTTTCAAAGATTACTTTTGACGGCGATGTTATCATTGATGCTGCTGAAACCGGGGCCAGTGCCAAATATAACAGCGACGTCGTGTTCAACAAGGGGCTTGCTATCGATGCCAAAGACAATGCTTTCTATACGGAATCGGCCGGGCGAATCCAGGCTCTAGCCACTGGCGTCGATAAGGTTATTAAAGGGAATATGCAGGCCCTCAACGGTCAGATCGACGTTCTCTTAGATACGGCTGACTCATCCTTCACGGGTAAGACGGAATTACAGAATATTGAAAAAGTCTTTTCTTGGGATGATGAAGAAGAGTACGACGATGAGGATGTAGATGTCGATATCGATGAAGCTGATGACGAAGACAGTGAGGATGGTGGCGATTGGGAAGTCCCGTTCATCGATGAAACGCCGCACATCAATATTGCCCTGAAAAACGGTGCTGTCTGGAATGTCACCGGTGACAGTTCGCTGACGAATCTTGAAAATGATGCTTTCGTCAATCTGAGTGACGCTAATCGTACTGGCACCGGCCTTACGGCTCAGACCTTGTCCGGTACGGGAACCATGGTCATGGACCTCGATTGGACCAGCAATGGCGGGGCAAAAGAAAAGACGGTCAACAGCGATTATCTGACGGTTACGGAAAGTGCAACGGGCACGCAGGATTTGGTAAGTGACAAAGCTTCTATGCATCTCGATGCCATGGGCGTCAACGATCGCCTCTATTTCGCTACTTTGGCCAACAGCGACGCCGTCTTCACCAGCCCCATTACCCAGCGCAACGTACAGAAAGGCCATTTATACGATTACATCATCGGCATCGATTCGGAAACGACGACGGATACGACCGCTGCCGACACGATGGCTGACCGAGCGGCGACGGATACGACGACGGACTGGTTCTTCGGCACCGTCGGTTATACCGAAAGCCCGCTCGTTGAAACGGGCCGCATCAATTCGAATATCATGTACGACCTGGTAACCGACGTCGATACCTTGAATAAGCGCATGGGCGACGTTCGCCAGATGAATACCGATCCCGACGGCTGGTGGGCTCGCACGACCTATACCCATCAAGACCGCGATTCCTACTCTGGTCACAGCAACCGCTTTGAACTGGGCAAAGACTTTGTCATGGCTCGTAACGATGGCAGTGTCGTCCATCAGGGCGCTGTCTTTACCTACCTTCGCAGCAGCGATTCTTTTGACAACGGAAACGGGAAGTACAAACGTTACTCCGGGTCCCTCTATCACACTTGGCTCGGAAACAACGGCCAGTACGTCGACGTCGTCGGCCGGATCGGCAAGGTCATGGGCAACAGCCACACCTTCCTAGTCAATGGCACTCAGTCGGACAGCTCCTTCGGGACCTGGTACCAACAGGCCAGCGTCGAAACGGGCAAAACCTACGATCTGGAAGACGGCTGGTATTTTGAACCCCAGGCCCAGTTGCAGTATACCCACATGAACAGCAAGTCCTACACCAGCAGCGACGGCATCAACCACGACTTAGACAGCGTCAACAGCTTCATCGGCCGTCTGGGCTTCCGGTTGGAACAGAAGATGAATGATAAGGCGTCTTGGTACGTAAAAGGCGACATCCTCCACGAATTCTCCGGTGACGGCGGCATGCAGTTCACCTCCGTCGATGGCTTGGAACGAATCAATTATTCCCGCGACGGTAAGGATACCTGGTATGACTTAGGTGCGGGCCTTACGGCTGAATTGAGCCCGGCCAGCAGCTTATGGTTTGAATTTGAACGCAAATTCAGCAGCACCTACAGCAACGATTGGGAATTCAACGGCGGTATCTCCTGGAAATTCTAAGTTGTTAGCATTCGTTTTACCTGTTTCATAAGATAAAAAGCATCTCTTTCTTTGTCGATGTGCAGAGAGGGGGATTCGTTTGGCCTGATTATAAATATACCGTTTGCCTAGCAAAAGTCATGAATCTTGGAAAATCTAAGATTCATGACTTTTTTTTGTCGATTATTTTTTCATCATGACAGGACCTGTCTTTGTCAAATGATAAGATAAAGATAAGTAAAAATATAGAGGGTAAGGAGTAATCGTGTATGGAAATTCAATTCGTATTTTTGGGGAGTAAAATTCAGCGGTTTAGTTCTCAGGAGATATCGCTTTTCTACGTCTGGGGGGCAAGCGTTGAGGACTCTCGTTTTATATAAATTATAGAAAAATTAGTGCTGAGGTTTTGTCGGCAAGATACGAAGAGGTTGCCTGTCGATGAATTGCAGGATGTAATTCATCGCGCATGATGGGAGGAGTCATAATTATTTGCTCATCACTCCCGACAGAAGGGGATACGTATCAGAAAAGCTGAACGATATTAAGGTGGGAAATATCTTGTCCGATGATGTAACGAGTTATTTTCTGTCATAATGAAAGAGATGGTAGGTATGAAGGAAGATAAAGTTTCACGAGTATTATCACTATATTCGCAATTAATGGAAGGGCGGATTATTAAGAAATCCGTAGCGGCCCAAAAATATGGCGTCAATGAGCGCAGTATTCAACGGGATATTGAAGATATCCGGGCCTTTTGCCGCAACTGTGTGGCCCTTGGCGACAGCATGCCCGGTGACTTGATATACGATTATATTGAAAAAGGATATCGCTTGGAACGTAGGCAGGCACCGAAACTGTCCAATAGCGAAGTCCTGGCTTTGTGTAAAATCCTGCTCGATAGTCGGGCCTTCGTCAAGACTGAGATGGCGGATATTCTGCACAAGGTCATCGCTTGTTGTGTACCCGAATCGAATCAGGCCTTGATTACAAAGCTTGTTAATAATGAAGCTTTTCATTACGTTGAGCCGCGGCACCGGACGAGTTTTCTCGACACTATGTGGCAGCTTGGCGATGCCATCCAGCAGCACCGCTACGTCCATATCTCCTATGGACGGCTGAAAGATCGGAAAGTCGTCGAACGGCGACTGAAGCCCTTGGCTCTGCTTTTTTCGGAGTATTATTTTTATCTCATCGCCTTCATAGACGACAGTAAGATTCAGAAAATCTATGAAAGCGCCCGTGATATGACGCCGACCATTTACCGGCTGGACCGGATCAAGACCTTGGAGGTAGAAAAGGACATCTTCCGCATCCCTTATAACCGGCGATTCCAGGAAGGGGAATTTCGCAAGCGCGTCCAGTTCATGTACGGCGGTCCCTTACAGCGCGTGACCTTTACCTATACTGGCGGTGATATCGATGCCATTTTGGATCGTCTGCCGACGGCTAAAATCCTGAGCGAAGATAGCGGAACATATCGGATCGAAGCTGAAGTATACGGCAAGGGTGTCGAGATGTGGCTTCGTAGTCAGGGGAAATACGTCAACGATGTTCAGATTAAAGAAATATGACATCGATTGTATTTCCTGTTAGCCCATAGGAGATAATCGCGTTTAAAACGCATAACCGGATTAATAATTTATAAAATATAATATAATGAAGCGTGTTTGTTTTGTAATATATGATATAATATATAATATAATATGGTCTTCACTGGTCTTGCAGAGATAATCCGTTTTTCGTCAGTCGAATTATCCCGATTATTATTGGTACGTATTGGAACCAGCCTATAATTAGGACCTTCAGAAGTGAAGGCTGACATTGGAATTTGGCATACGATCTTGAAAAAATGCATCTGTTATTAAATGATTGTGAACAATTACGATATGAAATTACGAGGGATGAGCAAATCGGATAGGGCGTGATGCGTTGTGAAAAAGGATAAGGTTTCACGTGTATTAGCGTTATATTCACAGTTACTGGCCGGTCGGACGGTACAGAAGTCAGAAACGGCGCAGTACTATGGGGTCAATGAGCGCAGCATTCAACGCGATATTGAGGATATCCGCTTGTTTTGCCGCGACGGGATGGCCCTGCGCGACGGTGTTGTTTGCGATGTGATCTATGATACTACGGAAAAAGGATATCGGATGGAAGGCGGACAGTTGCCGAAGTTATCCAATAGTGAAGTCCTGGCTTTATGCAAGATTTTGCTCGACAGTCGGGCTTTCGTCAAAACCGAGATGGCGGACATGCTGCACAAGGTCATCGCCTGCTGTGTGCCCGAATCGAATCAGGCCTTGATTACAAAACTGGTCAATAATGAGACCTTTCATTACGTCGAACCGCGACACCGGACGAGTTTTCTCGATACGATGTGGCAGCTTGGCGAGGCTATCCAGCAGCATCGCTACGTTACTGTTACCTATGGCCGGATAAAGGATCGGAAAGTCGTCGAACGGCGGCTGAAGCCCTTGGCTCTGCTTTTTTCGGAGTACTATTTTTATCTCATTGCCTTCATCGACGACAGTAACATCCAGAAAATCTATGAAGGCGCCCGGGATATGACGCCGACTATTTACCGCTTGGATCGGATCAAAAACTTGACGGTAGAAAAGGACATTTTCCGCATTCCTTACAACCGGCGCTTCCAGGAAGGGGAGTTCCGCAAGCGCGTCCAGTTCATGTATGGGGGCCCCTTGCAGCGCGTGACCTTTACCTATACCGGCAGCGATATCGATGCCGTATTGGACCGTCTGCCGACGGCTAAAATCCTGAGCGAAGAAAACGGTACCTATCGGATTGAAGCTGAAGTATACGGCAAGGGTGTCGAGATGTGGCTGCGAAGTCAGGGAAAATACGTCCGCGATGTCGAGATAAAAGAGATATGACAGCTGTGAAGGCGTTGATAATTTATTTTTGGATAAAAAGAGATTGTTCATGACGATGCCGTTGTGGACAATCTCTTTTGGTTTTTACAGAACCTTGTTATAATAAAATAAAGCTCTCATTTCTGCCGATGGCAGCAGAATTTGTTTCGGATTCGTTATATTTTGGAAAGCAGGTGTCGCCGTGCTCTTATTTTCAACTATCTTACAAATAAATAAGAAGATGACTAAAGAGGCGTTTATTCGCTTAGTCGTCGAGTGGAATCAAAAAAGCAACTACCCGGAGAATATTATTCCCAATCTGGTATGGGATGGTCAGTACAATACGTCTTATGGAACGGAGTCGCTGCTTCTCGACATAAAAGAATACCCTAAGGAGCATATTGTCGCTGTCCGTTACGAAAAGCGCGACAAAGAAGGCGTCATTTGGGATTCTGACTATATCATGAATTTTAAGGATATGAAGATGTCCATTCGCTTAGATCGGAGTTATCTGGAAGAAGCGCTGAAGGTCGACCCGGAATTTTCGACGCCTCACTTCATTTCCATGCTCATTGAGGGCGGTTATTTAAAAGCCGATAACGGCTTAGAGGTACGGCGGACGCCGATTATCATCGATGAGGATAATCTCGATATAGCTGTCGATATCATGACCGGGAAGCGTCGGACTCGTCTGCCCGTCGTCTTCGTTTCTAAGACGTCGGACAATGAAGATCCCATTGATGTAAAGGCCTTGGCGGGACGACTAAAGGGAGCAGCCCACGTCTTGGTCCAAGGCGATTATGGGACGGAAGCCGCCCTTCAGGAACGCAGCGGTGATGAGAAATTAGGTAATGGCGGCATCGATATTTATTTCCCCAATCCTGCCGTTGGCCATAAACGATATATCTATCGCCGCAATCCGGACTATGACACTCAGATGACGGAAAAGATCATTGAAAGGGTCATCCAGTACGGCAATGCCAAACGGGTGTCGCCACTTTATGTCTGGGCCGGTGTCACCGGTGCCATTTATGAGAATCAATATCTGAAGTCCAAGGAGGCCTATGCGGCAGCCGACAAGGAACGCCATGAGGCTCTGTATAAACTCCTTGCCTTACAAGGCCGGTATAAAGAAAATGAAAAATCCATGCGTGACAAGGCCTATGCTGAAGCTAAATTGGAAGTTGATCAGCTGTTAGAGAGTTTTGACGAGGAGAATCGCAAGTTGCGGGAGGACAATGAACGCCTGCGCTGCGAAAACGTACAACTGGCCTATGAAAACCAGGTCCTGCGTTCAAAACTTGATTCTCAGTCGAGGGTTCCTGTCCTGCTCATGGGGGATGAAGATGACTTCTATGCCGGCGAAATAAAGGATCTGCTGTTAAAAACCTTGGAGGCCAGTTTAAACAACCTTTTGGCAACTGGTACGCGTCGATACGATGTGGTGAAAGACATCATTGAGTCCAATGACTATCAGCGGAGTAGTGAAAAAAGGGCTGCTGAGGTGAAACAGATGCTCAATAATTATAAAGGAATGACCTCAAAAGTGCAGCGAGGCTTTGAAGAGCTGGGCTTTCAAATTCAGCATGACGGGGGGCACTACAAGACGATTTACTATGGCGATGACCGCTACATCATCGTTCATGCGGCGACTCCCAGTGACGGGCGGGCCGGGAAAAACAATGCGTCTGATGTCATCAAAAAGGTATTTTGATTCACGTTTCCGATAAGAAAATGGCTAACTTGAGCCGTTGAAAGGAGGAAGATTTGTAATAATCGGTTATTCCATGGTATAATTAAATGCTATAAATTTATGTACGGGAGGTATATGAATGGCTACAGGTCAGGAAAAGATTGACCAGCTCCGGGAAAAGCTCGCAAAAGTCGAGCTCGGCGGCGGTCAGAAGCGAATCGATTCGCAGCATAAAAAAGGAAAGTTGACGGCCCGCGAACGGCTGGCCAAGCTGTTTGATGAAGGCAGCTTTACGGAAATGGGGCAGTTTATCCATCATCGCGGTACCCATTTCGGCATGCAGGAAAAGGAAATTCCCGGTGACGGCGTCGTTACCGGTTATGGTACGGTGCGGGGCCGGTTGGTCTTTGCCTATGCCGAAGATTTTACCGTTGAAGGCGGATCCCTTGGCGAAATGCACGCCCATAAGATTGCCCAGATGCAGGAAATGGCCCTCAAGATGGGAGCCCCTGTCATCGGTATCAACGATTCCGGTGGCGCCCGCATTCAAGAAGGCATTGACGCTTTGTCGGGCTTTGGCCGTATTTTTATGAACAACACATCGGCGTCCGGCGTTATTCCCCAGTTGGCCGTCATCATGGGCCCTTGTGCCGGCGGTGCCGTCTATAGCCCGGCCTTGATGGACTTCGTCTTCATGGTCAAGAATACGTCCAATATGTTCCTCACCGGCCCGGCCGTTATCAAATCGGTTACGGCCGAAGAAGTCACGGCAGAAGAACTGGGCGGTGCCATGACGCACAACTCCATTTCCGGTGTTGCTCACTTTGCCTGTGAAAGCGAAGACGACTGCTTTGAAAAGATCAAGGCTCTCCTCGACTTCCTTCCCAGCAATAACATGGAAGAAGCACCGGTTGTCGATTCCAACGACGATCCGAATAGGGAAGACGAAAGCCTTAATTCGGTCATTCCTGACGACAACAATGTACCCTATGATATGCTGGACATCATTCGTTCCTGTGTCGACGACGGATACGTTTTCCAGGTCCTTGAAAATTATGCTTTGAATATCATTACCTGCTTTGCCCGCTTCGACGGTCAGACTGTCGGCATCATCGCCAACCAGCCGAAGTTCCTGGCTGGCTGCCTTGATATCAATGCGTCGGACAAGGCCGCCCGCTTTATTCGATTCTGCGACAGCTTCAACATCCCTGTCGTCACCTTCGTCGACGTACCGGGATTTTTGCCGGGTACCAACCAGGAATACGGCGGCATCATCCGCCATGGCGCCAAAATGCTCTACGCTTACTGTGAAGCGACGGTGCCCAAGATTACCGTCGTTACCCGCAAAGCTTATGGTGGTGCCTATATTGCCATGTGCTGCCGTCAGCTCGGTGCCGACATGGTCATGGCCTGGCCGTCTGCCGAAATCGCCGTCATGGGGCCTGACGGTGCTGTCAACATCATCTTTAAAAACGATCCGGACAAAGAGCAGAGAAAGCAAGAATATATCGACGAATTCTTGTCGCCTTATAAGGCTGCTGAACACGGCCAGATCGACTGCATCATTGAACCGAAGGAAACGCGGCCGCGCATCATCAGTGCCTTGGCCATGCTCTACAGCAAGCGTGAAGAACGGCCGGCCAAGAAACACGGCAACATGCCGTTGTAAGGAGGTGGCCGTATGTTAGAAATCCTGTTTGCGGCGATCGGTGTCTTAATCATCCTGATCTTGGTGCTGAGCCGATACTACGATACACGCTTCCGGGCTTTAGAAAGAAAGATGGAAGACATGACTGCCTTTCAGCAGAGTGTCAAAGATCTTTCTGAAGCCGTCTATGATTTAAAATCCGCTGAAAAGAAGGAAACAAAGACACAGCCTGTCTCTGAGACTAAAGACACTGCCAATTCCATCGTTCCCGTTGGCCAGCGTCAGCCGGCTGTTGTCGAAGCCCGTCCGCTGGCTACGGTGCCTGAAAGTCGAGAAATCTCTGATTCCGACGAACTCTCTGACGACGTCGTCGCCGTCATCATGGCAGCCGTTGCGGCTTACGGATATTCGCCGGCAGGGATTCGCTCGATCCGGCTTTCGCATCGCGGATATAAACGCCATCGGGAAAATTGGGCTATGGCAGCCCGCCTGGGTGGTATGAAACGTTAAGGAAAAAGTCTTTGAATCCAGGAGGATATGGATATGAAAAAGTTTAAGATTACAGTCAATGGCAAGGCATACGAAGTTGAAGTAGAAGAAGTAGGCGGCTCAGCTCCGGCAGCCCCGGCAGCACCTGTACAATCGGCTCCGGCAGCACCGGTAGCTCCTGTGGCACCGGCACCGACTCCGGCAGCACCGGTACAGTCTCCGGCCCCGGCCGTAGGCGGCCCCATCCCCGAAGGTGCCATCACCGTAAAAGCCCCGATGCCGGGCAAGATTTCTGCCCTCAAAGTCGAAGAAGGAACGGATGTCAAACGCGGCGACGTCCTCCTCGTATTGGAAGCCATGAAGATGCAGAACGACATTACGGCAACGGCTGACGGCAAGCTTCATGAAATGCGCGTCAAAGTAGGGGACAATGTCAAAACCGGTGACGTCTTGGCCGTCATCATGGCTTAAGGAACACCAGATTGACAAACGAATTATGATACAAAAGAGGTCCGCCGGCTTTTTGCTGACGAACCTCTTTTTTGTGTGTGTATGCGTTTTATTTGGCAGCGGCTTTTTTGGCTTCTGCTTTGGCTAAGAAGGGAGCCGATTCGATGATGAAGCGTTCGTGGGTAGCTTCGCCGACGAGGCCGGCGTCGTCATGGGCTTCGATCTTAAAGGTCAGTTTTTTGCGGTCCTGTTCGATCAGTGTCGCTTTGGCCGTAACGGTCAGGCCAATCGGCGTGGCGGCGACGTGTTTGACGTTCATAGCGATGCCGACAGTGTTATACCCTTCCGGGAGCTGGGGATCGCAAGCGTTGATGGCTGCATTTTCCATGAGAGCTACTAAGGCCGGGGTAGCATAGACCGGCGATTTGCCGCTGCCAAGTTTAATGGCCGTATTATCTTCCGTGCATTTTTCAGAAACTTCAGCTGCTGAGTTTTTTTTGATATCAAATTCCATCTTTCATAACCTCCTTGATGTAGGTAAGAATATGCCTGAATCGTATCGATAAAGGTAATTTACATAACCATATCATATCACATTTTATTCTTTTTTGACAGCAAACTGTTTGATTAAATAGGGACAGGTCCGGGGCTGTCATCAATTAGAACGGGTATTTTTGACAGAAAAAGCGCCATAGGATACAATAAAACTATATTTTTCAGAGGAATGGGGAGTGACATAATGAAACTGAAAGGAATATGTCTGATTGCAGCAGCGGTCCTGTCTATCGGGACGGCGTCGATGGCGAAAGACAAGGGCACCTTGACGAAGTTTCCCAATTGGGGCGTCATTACCGTGCCAAGCGATATATACATGCAGAAGGGGACTCAGCCCATGCTGACGGCAGCCGATGCCGGCAATGACGTGACGGCCTTGTTTGAAAAGATTTTTCCCATCCAGGCGGAAACCTATCAGGTCGTAAAGAAGGATGATGCCGATTTTCAGTATGCATACTTGATGCATTATACGGCAAGTCTCTGGGATGTCCGGGCAGCTGTTTACGGGGAAAACCGGGAAAATGCTTACTTGCGCGATATCGGCGGCCGTCCTGATCCGAAGACCTTGATGGACCGGCTCAACCAAAATATGGCCAGCCGTCTGCCCGACGGTTTTCGCCTGGCGGCACCGGTTACGGCTAAAAAGTATAAGGGCCGAGTCTTTTATGAATGGACCGTTGAAAAATCGCTGGTTATTAACAGCAACGCCTTTACGGAAACAATCCACGGTCTTGCCTGGCAGCACGGCGATACGATGGAAATTGCCGTCATCTTAGGCAATGTCGCTAAATCCGGTGACGACGATATCATCAGTACCGTGACCGACATGCTGAAAGACGCCAATAAGATGCCGAAAAAATAAGGATGACTTAGGGAATAAAAATGCCTTGCATGAGTGAAAAAATTGCATCATGCAAGGCTCTTTTCGATTTATAAGGTTTTCATCAAGTGCTCGAGATGGGCTGTGAGCTTCATGTTTTCTTCGTAGTCGATGGGGCAGTCGATGATGACCGGTTTATCCTGCTGGAAGGCCTTTCTCAAAGTCGGCAGGAGGTCTTCTGTTTTTTCGATGCGGTAGCCGATGGCGTGGAAGCTTTCGGCCAGTTTTACGAAGTCAGGATTGGTGAAGTCGACACATTCGTGATGGCCGTACTGCATGTCCTGTTTCCATTTGATGAGGCCGTAGCTGCTGTCATTGAAGATGAGGGTTACGAAGTTCGTTCCCAAGCGGTAAGCCGTTTCAAATTCTTGGACGTTCATCAAGAAGCCGGCATCGCCGGTGATGGCCAGCACTTTTTTGTCGGGGTGGACGAGTTTTGCTGAAATGGCGCCGGGAACGGCGATACCCATGGTGGCAAAACCGTTGGAAATGAGGCAGGTATTCGGTTCATAACAGTTGTAATGGCGGGCGATCCAGACTTTGTTGGCACCGACGTCGGAGATGACGATGTCGTCTTTATCCATGATCTTGCGGCAGTCGATGAGGGCTTTTTGCGGCTTGACCGGGAAGGACATGTCTTCCGCATAGCTTTCGTGTTCGGCGACCATTTTTTGACGGATGTCGAGGAATGCACGCGGTTCCGGAAGGCGAGCGGCCTTTTCCATGATGCGTTCCAAGGAATCAGGGATATTGCCGACGACTTCGACCTGGGGCTGGTATTTTTTATTGATATCAGCCGGCATGGTGTCGATGTGGATGATGTCGGCGTTGGTCAGATGCCATTTGGCCGGGGCGTATTCGATGATGTCGTAGCCGACGGCGATGACCAGGCTGGCCTTTTCGAGGATTTTCGTTTGATAGTCATCCATGGGAATGCCGACGGTCCACATGGAATATTTGTTGTCAAAGGGAATGGCCCCTTTGGCCATCATGGTATTGACGACCGGCAGCTTGAGTTTTTCGGCAAAGGCCGTCAGCTGTTTAGCGGCATGACTGCGGATGACGCCGCTGCCGGCCAGGATGACCGGATTCTTGGCGTAGGAAATCATAGAAGCCGCCATTTTGATCTGCGATTCTAAAGCCGTTTCCGGCTGGATCGTCTTGTGCTGCAGTGGTTTTTCATCGTCTTCGACGGGCATTTCACTGATGTTGACCGGAAGGTCGATGAAGGTGGCACCCGGTTTTTCACGTTCGGCATATTTAAAGGCCAAGCGGGTGATTTCGGCCATCGTATCGGGGCGGACGACGGTATAGGACCGGCGGGTGATGGGTTCGAACATGGCCCGAAGATCGAGGTACTGATGAGCCGTGATGTGCATCTTGTCCGTTCCGACCTGGCCGGAGATGGCGACGACAGGGGCTCCGTCGCAGTCGGCATCGGCGACGCCGGTGATGAGATTGGTAGCTCCGGGCCCGAGGGTTGCCATGCAGACGCCGGCCTTGCCGGTCAGTCTGCCGTAGACATCGGCCATGAAGGCCGCGCCCTGTTCATGACGGACGGTGATGAATTCAATCTTTGAATGCTCCAAGGCATTGATGATGGCTAAGTTTTCTTCACCGGGAATACCGAAAATATAATGGACGCCTTCTTCTTCCAGGCATTCGATGAGAAACTCTGCCGTATTGCGCATCTTTTTTTGTACCATTCCGAGAACACTCCTTTAAAGGTAATGGATAAATTAAAATTGCTGTTGTAACCTGTATTATAATATGGGACAGAACCTTTTTCAATGACTTCCTTGTATTATCAGGATGTACAATTCAAGGCAGCTGGAATTGGTCGTATCGAAACAGCCATTCAAAAGGCCCGTCATGAATCCTTTATGACGGTTGTTTTCCCGGGATTCGATTGGAAAGGATAGGAGCTTAGATGAATATATTGATCAGCAGTTGTCTCTTAGGACAGTATTGCCGCTATGATGGAAAGACCAAGACCTACGATGTGATAAGGCCTTTATTGGGCCGTGACGACCTTCATTTCATTCCCATCTGTCCGGAACAGGCAGGTGGCCTTGCGACGCCGAGACCTCCTGCTGAACGACGCGGAGAACGGGTGGTAACGGAAGCCGGTCTCGATGTGACCGAGGCCTATGAACGAGGGGCAGCGGCGGCTCTCTATCTGGCCCGCCTCTTTCACTGCACGAAAGCAATTTTAAAGGCCAAGAGCCCGTCCTGCGGCTGCGGCCTCATTTACGACGGGACCTTTTCCCGGTCCCTTACTGAGGGTGACGGCGTGACGGCCGCCCTCTTAAAAGCCGAAGGCATTGAGGTTTTTAGCGAAGGGGACCCTTTAGAATACTTGCTTTTATAACGTCGGTTTGCTACAATATACGAGTACGCAAGTGAGGAGGTTTCAGGGTGAATACGTTTTTGCATGAAGTTTGTGAATGGCTTTATTCTATTGTCATCGCCTTGGCCATTGCTATGGTCATCCATATTTTCTTCTTCCAGCCGACCCGCGTTTCCGGCGAGTCTATGATGCCGACCCTTAAAAATGGGGAGTACCTCATTGTTTCTAAGTGGAGTCACGTCATGGGAGAGGTCCCTAATTATGGAGATATCGTCATCATTGACAGCCGCGTCCAGTATCCGCGCACTTGGAAAGATGATGTCGCTGAACCGATGAACAACTACTTGGCGTTCTTTGACCACGATTTACAGACGAAAAATGTTTGGGTCAAACGAGTTATCGGCCGACCCGGTGATACGCTGGCTTTCCACGACGGAAAGGTTTGGCGCAATGGGGAACCTTTGGATGAACCCTATATCAACGGTCCTATGGAATACAGCAGTCGGGAAGAAGTTAAAGTCCCGGAAGGCTACGTATTCTGCATGGGTGATAACCGAAACCACAGCAGTGACAGCCGTTTTATCGGTCCTGTTCCTATCGATCACGTGTTGGGCCGCGTTATTTGGTAACCGGTCTTTACGACAACTCTATACGACAGTTCGCAATCCATCCTGTCGTTAAACAAAACTAGGACGCATTACCATCATTGGTGCAGTGCAGACGGGATTGTTTCGACAGCCCCGTCTTTTTTTATTTGTTAGAAAGGTGTAATATACAATGTATAACTTTGTTCTCAATACCCGGCGGATGACCTTTTCTGCTTTGGTCATCGCCATTTATATCGCCGTCTTGTATGTAACCCAGGGCATTTCTTTCGGTCCTTACCAAATCCGGATCGCAACGGCTCTCTACGGACTGGCATTTCTCTATCCTTTTTTAGTCGTGCCTTTGGGCATTGCTAATTTTATCGCCAACTTTCTCTTTGGCGGACTGGGCCTTATCGATATGGTCGGCGGTTGTGCCGTCGGCATGATAACGACCTGGCTCATCGTTCAGATTCGGCAGCGTCAGGGAAGTCCTTGGCTGGCAGCCCTTCCTATCTGGTGGGTGCCGGCTATTTTGGTCAGCCTGTGGCTGTCGTACTTATTGAACCTGCCTTATACGGTACTGGTCAGCAGTTTGGCTGTCGGTCAGCTGCCGCCGGCTATTTGCGGCGTCCTGCTCATTCAGGCGCTTCGTCATCACTACGTCTTAGAAAAGGGGTTATAATATGAGTCGAGATCATGAAGACCTTCAGGGCATTACCTTCCTTGGCAATCAGCACACGACCTATCCGACAGACTACAATCCGGACCTTTTGGAAACCTTCATCAACAAACATCCCGACCGGGACTACTTCGTCAAGTTTAACTGCCCGGAATTCACCAGCCTCTGTCCCATGACCGGTCAGCCGGACTATGCTACGATTTATATTTCCTACGTCCCCGATGAACGGATGGTCGAAAGCAAGGCGTTGAAACTCTACCTGTTCAGCTTCCGCAACCACGGAGACTTCCACGAAGACTGCGTCAACATCATCATGGACGACCTCATCGATGCCATGGATCCGAAGTATATCGAAGTCTGGGGGAAATTCCTGCCCCGCGGCGGCATCAGCATTGATCCCTACTGCAATTATGGCCGTCCCGGTACGCCTTGGGAAGACGTTGCCTGGCAGCGTCTGTCCCAACATGACATATATCCCGAAAAAGTGGATAATCGGTGAAACTTCTTACCTTTTACAGATAATCCATGGTATAATAAAGTATAAATCATAGGAGTGAGGAGTGTTATCTGTGAAATTGAAAAAAGTGCTTTTGGCCCTCGGTTTTTCCCTGGCCTTGTCGGCCTCGGTCTTTGCGGCCGACAATATGTGGCAGTATAATCAGTATACATCGATTGACATGAATTCGGCGAAACTCTACTACGATATGGGCCGCCAGGTTCTGTCCTTCAATACTGTGGAAAAATCCGGCGATACGACGGATTACTGTACCTATGTATACAACATCGATGATCAGACGATTCAGCTGAAGAAGATGATTACTCAGACTAAGAAGCATAAGTATAAGAGCAGTTTCTATCCCGAAGCGATCAAAGACGGTAACGCTGTTATCAAAGCCAGAGCCCGTATGGCCACGGACGTGTTGGAAAAGGTCATGGAAAAGCAGAATGCTAAAAAGTAAGCCCTTGGCGGCGAACGGGCTGCCGAAGTGTGCCTCATCTGCCTTACGTTCTTTCCGCGTATAGTCGGAAGAGCTGGGTTTCCGGTGCTGTCGGCAAGGGAGCGCAATCAAAAAGGGACTGCTGCATGGAGCGGTTTTCTTCATGCAGCAGTCCCTCTTTTGTTATTTCCCTTTGACGCAGATGCTGAGCCATTTCGGAAGCTTGTGCTCGACGACGACCCAGGAATAGGCCGACGCACAGGCGACGACAATGATGTAAATGGCGATGATGTGAATGGCTCGCAGGTAAATATGCAGGTGGGCCGCAAGGCCCGTGCAGAGGCTGAGAAAAACAGGATGGACCAGATAGATGGGGTAGGAATAGTCTCCTAACCGGGAGAAGAACTGATGGACGGCGTGCGGTACAGGCCGGCATTCCCACCAGTAGAGGAGAAATAGCATCGTCGACAGGGTATAAACCATGCCGATGGGGCTGAGCTGGTGAATGGTGAAGACTGCCGATAAGGGGTCATAGCCGAGGTAATGCATGACGCCGTAGTAGGCGGCCAGCATGCCCGCCGTCGAAGCGATTTGAAGGAGATTGATCACCGTGCCGTGCCGTTTGAGCCAGGCGGTGACCGACGAAAAGTGTTCCGCCGTAAAGGCGCCGAACATGAAGATGAATAAATAGTGCAGGACCATGTAGTTCAGGCGCAGATTCGAGGCATCTTCGAGGAAGGGATTGTCCGAATGGAGATTCCAACTGTAACTCGAGTAAAAATTAAAGATCATGTTGACGAGAAACAGGGCTGTAAAGGAAAGGACCGGTTTGCGGTCCATGAGGCGCAGTAAAGGCCGCCACAGAGGCATGAAGAGGTAGAACCATAAGAGGATGACCAGGAAGTAGATATGATACATGGCCAGGCCATACCATAAGGTGCGAAAGATGGCATAGGGATGAAAGAGATTGAGATTATGGCTGATAGCCGATACGAAGGCCATGTAGAAAAACGACCAGGCCAGGTAGGGGACAAAAACTGTCCGCAGCCGGCGCCGCAAATAGTCTTTATAGTCAAAGGGCTCGTGGAGTCCCTGACTGTAAAACATGCCAAAGGCCGATAGAAAGAAAAAGGCCGGTACGGAGAAGCGGGATAAGATTTCTAAAATGGCGACGAGCGCTAAATTTGGCGACGGATTGACGATGGCTACTGAGCCGACATGGATGGCGATGACGCCGAGCATGCAAAGTCCGCGCATATAATTGATAGAATGAATAAATCGTTTTGACATCTGACACCTCGGAAGATACAATATAGATACTAAAGCTATATTCTATTATAGCAAATTTTTGCAAAATGGACAGGGAGGCTGTATGACCGACGACACACAAAAGGTAACCCGAACGGGACTGATACTGGCAGCGACCTTGATTTTACAAGGGCTCAGGCTCATCATCCCTATACCGCCTCAGATCAGTCTGTTCCTCATCGGGTCTTTAGTCAATGCCTGCCTGATTACGGCCGTTCTTGCCGTCGATCGCAGGGCCGGCTTTGTCGTTGCCGCCTGCACGCCGATTTTTGCCTGGCTCGAAGGAATGCTGCCTTTCGTTCTCTTTGTCTTTCCCGTCGCCATTGGAAATGGTGTCTACGTTTACTTCGCCTGGCGATGGCAGCACTACGGCCTGCCGGCACTGTTGGTCGGAGCCCTGGCTAAGGCAGGTACCCTCTACGCCTTATTTTATTTACTCTTTGCCGGTATCGAATTCCCTCCGGCTATGCGCCATCTGCTGTTGACGGCCATGAGTTGGCCTCAAATCATCACCGGTGTTATCGGAGCGCTGCTGGGCCTAACCCTCAGCCGCTTTCTAAGTCACCGCCATGAATAGAAAGGAATTTTGCCATGCTGCTGCAAATCTTTTATTTTATCCCTGCCATCCTTGGCACGTTGTTCATTGCTGTCGGCTTGTATCACGGCTCTAAATTTTACAGCCTTACCCGACGCTGCACGCAGGAAGGGACAGGCACTCTCTTGGGATTTGAAGAAAAGAAGATGAAAAGTGGGACCCTTTATTATCCTGTCGTTCGTTTTACGTCCCAAGACGGAAAGACCCATCAGGCTCGCTATGCCTTTGGTAATGCCGAATGGAATTACGTAGCTGGCGATGAACTGCCCCTGCGCTATAATCCGGACGATCCTGAGGACATCTATCTCCACCGCGTCCAAAGCCTGTGGCAGCAGTATGCCAGCCCGGTGTTCATCATTCTAGGGGGCGCCATCTTTATGCTGTCCTATTACTTTCTTTTATAATCATACGGAAAAGGAGGAGTCGCCACATTGGTAGAAAATGAAAAAGCTGTCGCCGCCATGCGGCAATTTTTAGAAGCCCTAGGGCTCGACTTGACGGCGCTGGGAATGGAAAAGACGCCGCACCGCGTGGCCGAGACCTTTGCCCGATTTTTTTCAGGCCTTCAGGAAAATCCTGATGACGAATGGAACAGTCCTATCGTAACCCGGTCCAATGGACTGGTCAGTGTCCGCAATATCCGCTTTCACTCGCTCTGTGAACATCATTTGTTACCCTTTTTCGGTACCGTTCACATCGTATACTACCCTAAAGCTAATCGTATCGCTGGTTTCGGTCACTTCGTCCGGGCTGTCGATATCCTGGCCCGCCGGCCCCAGCTCCAGGAACGGATGACGGAAGAATTGTGTCAGTCCATCGTCCGCGGCCTCGATCCGGAAGGCGTTCTGATCGTCGTCAAAGCAACTCACTTATGCCTTACCATGCGCGATCAGCTGGCCATCGATTCGAATATTATGACGACGGCGGCGTCCGGGTGCCTGAAAGAAGGAACCGATGCCTATAAAGAAGCTTGGAAGCTCGTCATGGAGGAAAAACAAGATGGATAAAATCATGCTCAAAGGACTTCACTTTTGGGGGCACCACGGCTGCTTGGCATCGGAAGCGGAGCTTGGTCAGCCGTTTCATATCGATATATGCCTTGAAACGGATCTGTCACAGGCCGGCGCCTCTGATGACCTTCACCAGACCGTCGACTACAGTGTCGTCTATGCTCGGGTTAAGGACATCGTCGAGAATCGCCGCTATCAGCTTATCGAGCGGCTGGGAACGGTCATTGCCGAAGAGATTCTCGGCGCCTTTCCTCCTGTCGAGGTCGTGACGGTAACCGTCCATAAGCCCCAGGCTCCGATTGGCGGTCTCTTTGACGACGCGGCCGTAGTCCTTGAAAGGCGACGACATGGCTAAATTTTACCTTAGCATCGGCGCCAATCTGGGGAATCGGGAAGAGACGCTGAAACGGGCTGTGGCCCTCCTCGATGCCACGCCTGAAGTAACCGTTAAGACGGTGTCTCCTTTTTATGAAACGCCGCCGTGGGGGAAGGAAAATCAGCCGCCTTTTATCAACGGTGCCGTTTCCGTGGAGACGAGTCTTACAGGCCAGAAGCTCCTCGAACGCTGTCTTGCCATTGAACGGCAGCTGGGGCGGGTGCGCCATGAAAAATGGGGTGCCCGAACCATCGATATCGACCTCGTTTACAGCCCGGACGAGGTCTGCCGGACGCCGGAGCTGACCTTGCCCCATCCTTATCTAACACAACGGGCTTTCGTATTGGTCCCCTTGCGGGATCTGGTGCCGGACCTCATCCTCTTTGGCCGGCCGATTGATGACTGGCTCGCTCAGCTGCCAGATACAGACGCTATCAGAAGGAAGGATTAACTATGGAAAAGATACTTATTGCAGATGACGAACAACTTATGCGCCAATTGGTCATTGATTTTTTAAAGCCTGAAGGCTACGAAATTTTAGAAGCTGTTGACGGCAAAGAAGCCCTGGATATCTACGACAAGGAACATCCGGATTTGGTCCTTCTCGACGTCATGATGCCCGGTTACGACGGCTGGACCGTATGCCGTGAAATCCGCCGCGAATCGACGGTTCCCATCATGATGCTGACGGCAAAAGGTGAAGAAATTGACCAACTCTTTGCCTACGATCTCGGAGCTGACGAATACATTACCAAGCCTTTCAGCCCGAAAATTTTAGTAGCTAAGATCAAAGCTCTCTTGCGCCGTTCTCAGAACGACTCGGAAACGCAGGAAACCGAAGCCGGTGTCGCCATCGACCGCGATGCCCGCCAGGTCGTCCTCGACGGGAAGAATGTCGATCTCAGCCCGACAGAATACAAGCTTCTCAACTATCTGATGAGCAATACCGGCAAGGCTTTGAGCCGCCGCCAGATCCTCAATCAGGTATGGAATTACGATTACTACGGTGATCTGCGCACCGTCGATACGCACATCAACCGTCTGCGCATTAAACTCGGCGACAAAGGCCGCTACATTCGTACTGTCCGCGGCTACGGATACCGCTACGATTCCAAATGAGACGGAAAGGCTTATTGTCCTTAAAGGTTAAGACCGGTGTCTATGTCGGCTGTTTTTCTATCTTCTTTATCATCGGACTGATGATGGCTGTCGGCCTTGGCTTTGACCGCTACTACTACTCCATGAAAAAAGAAGCCATGATCGAAGCCAGTCAGAAGATCAGTGCTACCTATCAAAAGAAAAACGGCCCTGACGAACATTCGCTGGACTCACTGAGTCAGCGCTACGGCGTCGATATCCTCATCGTCGACAACAACAAGCTGGTCTATTCCTCGCGGCCGGGACGGCGAGTCCATCTGCCGCCGGAAACCGTTCCCGAAGATCAGGAAATCATCGCCCTTGGCAAGGAAAATGAAGTTCCTGCCGATCGTCCGGAGGGCAAGCCGCCGGTACACATCAAGGAACTCATGGAACTTCTCGACGGCAAGGCGCCTGATGAAAGCCTGTTGGGAGCCGTTCATCTTTATAAGGATATGCCTGATTTTGAGTATTTTAACCTCGTCGACCGCATTCAGGATGGTACGTACGTCATCATCAACCAGTCCGTCGCGCCCATGCAGGAAAATATCTATATTGTCCAGCATTTCATCATCGTCTGCGGCATTGTCTGGCTGATCGTGGCCTGCGTCAGTACGTTGTATCTGACTCAGCGCATGACTAAACCCCTCATCGAATTGAAGAACCTGGCCTTCGCCATGGCTCACCTTGATTTTTCCAATAAGTGGAAAGGGAACCTTAGCGATGAAATCGGCGAACTCGGTGAGAGCCTGAATATCCTGTCCAACCAGCTCAATGTCGCCTTGACGGCTCTTCGCCAATCGAATGAAGAGCTGAAAAAACAATTGGACGTAGCCAAAGAGGTCGAGCACATGCGGAAGGCCT
>OLZG01000386.1_pt1 | contig 25605 bp, 18 predicted proteins | sample 1644401 | NCBI WGS metagenome assembly OLZG01 (sample SAMEA103958119, study PRJEB25191) | human gut metagenome | biome: human-associated habitat [ENVO:00009003]; feature: intestine environment [ENVO:2100002]; material: feces | place: Germany | collected 2013/2015
TCGCCGTGCATCGGCTCACGTTCGCCGGGCTCCATGACGAAATGCACGGCGATGCCTTTCAGCACCACGATTTCGTAACTGGTTTCCTCGGGAATCACCAGATCGCCGTTGTATCGGGTCAGCGGCTCGTTGCCGTACATGTCCCGCGTGGCTTGTTCCACGGAACCGGCGAATCGGCCGATCAGATTGCTGGTCATGTTCTTCAATGCGGCGAGCGCGCGGCGCGAACCGTCGAAATAGCCGGGGAATGTGTCGCGCCGGTGCATTCGTGCGAACGCGTCCACCAGTTTGTCGGCGTCCCATTGCGGACCATACCAGGCGCGCGCGTCCTCGACGACCGCGTCGATCACTCCGTTTTCGTGCAGTTCGCCCGGATTGAACGCGCCGGTGGCGATGGCGTCCTCCACGTCATGCACGCTGTAGGCGATGTCATCGGACAGGTCCATCACCTGGCATTCGACGGGACGGCGGGTGGTGTCGGGCGCGTGTTGTTTGAGCCAGGCGAACACGTCCGTATCATCCGGATAGACGCAGAATTTCGCACTGCGCTCCCCTTTCGGATGCGCGGCGGCTTCGGCAAGCGTCCACGGGTATTTGACGGCCGCATCGAGCGCGGCACGCGTCAGATTCACGCCTGCGGAACGTCCGTCGGGAAACAGTATTTTCGGTTCGAGGCGCGTCAATAATCGCAAGGTTTGCGCATTGCCTTCGAAACCACCGATATTGCCGGCGATTTCGGCAAGCGCACGTTCCCCATTATGGCCGAACGGCGGGTGGCCGAGGTCGTGCGCAAGGCAGGCGCAGTCGACCACGTCGGGATCGCAACCGAGCGAAGTGCCGATCTGTCGACCGATTTGCGCGACCTCCAACGTGTGTGTAAGCCGTGTACGTGCGAAATCGTCCGTGCCGGCCACCAGAATCTGCGTTTTCGCGCCGAGACGACGTAATGCCGATGAGTGTATGAGTCGGGCGCGGTCGCGTTGGAAGGCGGTGCGGGAGCTGGATTTGGGTGGTTCCGGAGCCCAACGCTCCTCGTCGAACGCGCTGTATCCTTCGCTCGTCATGATGCACCGCCTTCCTATGGGTGCGGCGGCTGCCGCCGCTTTTTACGGGATTACAGGATGCTTGCCGGGTCGAGCTTGGCGAGGTCCTCGGCGGACAATACGTCCGTGACATGCTCGTACAGGCGCGGAATGCGGTTGCGCAGGCAGGTGAAGATCTCGTAGCTGATGGTGTCGGCGGCACGACCCCAATCGTCCGCGGTCGGTTCGGCGTAATCCTCGCCACGGCCCGGACCGAACAGTTCCACATTGTCGCCTTCGTGAATGCCGAGTTCGGCGGCGGAACCGTGCAGGTCGAGGATGAACTGGTCCATGCACACGCGGCCGGACACACGGTACAGGCGCGGGCCTTCCGCGGTCATCACGCGCACCGGACCACCGGGCTTGGTCACGTGCTTGGCGCCTTCCATGTCGAATCCGGAGGCGGAGCGGTGGATGCCGTCCGCATAGCCGAGCGGCACGATCGCGGTGGAGGTGTCGGACGGGGTCAGATACGTACGGCCGTAGGAGATGCCATGGCCGGCTTCCACGTCCTTGACGGTGCCGAGCTGCGCCTGCAGGGTCATGGCGGGCTTCAGGCTATACGTGGACGGCGTGCCCATGGCCGGATCGGCTTCGTAACCGTACAGGCCGATGCCCGGACGGGTCAGTTCGAAGTGGATTTCCGGACGGGACAGCGTCGCCGCGGTGTTGGCGAGGTGGCGGATTTCCGGCGGAATGCCGGCCGCCTCCATACGACGGGTGAAGTCCTTGAACGTTTCGACCTGCATGTCGGTGGAGGCAACGAATTCCGGAACGTCCGGTGCGTCGGCGACCGCCAGATGGCTCCACTGGCCGACGATGTGCAGCACGCCTTCCTTGGCGAGCGGCACCAGTTTGGCGAGCGCCGCGTCGAAACCGGCGGGCGTGAAGCCGTTACGGCCGAAGCCGGAATCGACCTTCACATGCACGCGCGCCGTCTTGCCAAGCCTGCGTGCGGCCGCGGCGACACCGTCGATGCCGGCGAGCGAGCCGACGGAAATGTCGATGTCGTTGTCGACCAACTCGTCGAACGGCACTTCGGCGCCGCTGTAGACCCACGTCAGAATATGGCAGCGATCGGGGCCGATGCCGGCTTTGCGCAGCAGCAACGCCTCATGCGATTGCGCGGTGCCGAGCCATGTGGCGCCTCCCGCGAGCGCGGCGAGCGCGGCCGGAACCAGACCGTGGCCGTACGCGTCGGCTTTGACGATGCCCATGACGGCGGTGCCGGAATGCGGACCGCCGACGACACTCACCAGATGGCGCATGTTGTCGCGCAGTGCGGCGAGGTCGACGATGGCCTGCGCCGGATACCGCCGCTGGGCGGCCTTGTAGTTCGCTTTGCCTTGTTCGGAGGAGAAATCCCATTCACGTGTTGCGCTCAAAGTCATGGCTCCCATTGTCGCGCCGCTATGTGACAGGTATGGAACATCAGGGACATATGGTGAGACGATTCACGATGTTTTCACGATTTTGTCCGGCAGTGTTTTTTACACTTTCCATACACAAGGCTGTTGCGCATATCGCCGCGGCCTTTCTGATTTCTGGCGTTAAGGCGTGCCAGAGTCCCGGAAATCCGTCCGGTCCAGCCCATTTTTGAAACAATCACAGGGAATCTGACGACCATGGATCTATTTCGCAAGAAGTCGGTGGACCAACTTGTCTCCGAATCGACTCCGCTGAAGCGAACACTGAAAACCTTCGACCTGACCATGCTGGGCATCGGCGCCATCATCGGCACCGGCATCTTCGTGCTCACCGGCAAGGGCGCGCTCACCGCGGGACCGGCATTGTGCGTGTCCTTCCTGCTCGCCGCCGTCTGCTGCGGTTTTGCGGGCCTGTGCTATGCGGAGTTCGCCGCGATGGCACCGGTTTCCGGCTCCGCCTATTCGTACGCGTATCTGGCGTTCGGCGAGTTGATCGCCTTCGTGATCGGTTGGGATTTGATTTTGGAATACGCGTTGCAGGCGGCGACCGTGTCCGCCGGCTGGTCGGGCTATTTCAACAAGCTGTTGGAAGGCTTCGGCCTGCATCTGCCGGTCGAACTGACCGCCGCGTACGGCACCACGCCGGGAGTCACCACGTATTTCAATCTGCCGGGCTTCGTGATCGTGCTCATCATCACGTGGGTGCTGTCCATCGGCATCAACCAGACGAAGAAGACCAACGACATCATGGTGATGATCAAGCTGGCCATCATCGTGCTGTTCATCGTGTGCACCATCTGGTACATCAATCCCGCCAACTGGAAACCGTTCTCCCCGTATGGCATCTACACGTTCCAGCCGGGTTCGACGCAGCCGTACGGCATCGTGCCGGCCGCGTCGATCGTGTTCTTCAGCTTCATCGGCTTCGACGCCGTCTCCTCCTCCGCCGAGGAGACCATCAATCCGAACAAGACGCTGCCGCGCGGCATCCTGATCTCGCTGGCCGTGTCCACCGTGCTGTACATCATCATGACGCTCATCATGACCGGCGTGGTGCCGTACAAGGAGTTCGCGAAGTTCATCGACGCTCCGGTGGCGGGCGTGATTCTCGAGACCGGCCTCAACTGGCTGGCGTTCATCGTGAACCTCGGCGCGTTGATCGGCATGACCACCGTCATGCTGGTGCAGCTGTACGGCCAGTCCCGCATCTGCTATGCGATGAGCCGCGACGGACTGTTCCCGAAGTTCTTCGGCGAAGTGCATCCGAAGTACCGCACACCGTTCAAGGGCACGTGGTTCTTCGGCATTCTGACGGCCATCGCCGGCGGTTTCATCAACATCAACGTGCTGTTCGAGCTGGTGAACATCGGTACGCTGTCCGCGTTCATCATCGTGTCGGCCGGCATCCTGTGGATGCGCAAGACCCAGCCGGACGCGCATCGTGGCTTCCGTGCGCCGGGCGTGCCGTTCACGCCAATCTGCGCCATCATCTTCTGCCTGATTCTGATCTTCGGTTTGAATTGGGAGACGTGGGTGCGTTTCGCCGTGTGGTTCGCGCTTGGACTGGTCGTGTATTTCACGTACAGCCGCAAGCATTCTCAGCTTAACGAGCCGGGACTGTTCTAATCATCCCTTCATATGGAAAAGGACGTCTCCCGCAGTTTTACGGGAGACGTCCTTTTTTCTACGTTTCTATGTATGCGCAATCACCATTCGTGACGCTGGTAGGCGATACGCGTGGTATCGGTGGGGCGGTCAAGCAGTTGGATCAGGCCGCAGCGGGCGAATCCGTTCGATTCGAGCACGTGCTGCATGGCCTTGTTGTTCGGATGCGTGTCGGCGCGCACGTTGCCGTAATGTTCGATGCACCAGTTGATGCAGTCCTTGGCCGCGCCTTTGACGATTCCCGACGAGGCGATGCGGTGGATGGTCACATACGAGTCGTCGTCCAGCCAGGCGCCGTCGATATGCGCGTAGGTGGGATCCTCGCCCGTGCACAGGGCGAACTGGGCGAGCACACGCTCCTTGCCGTCAGCCTCGTCCACCAGCAGCATGGTGCGCTGCTGGCGAATGTCGTCAAGGATCACTTCCTCACGTGGGAACGTGTTTCCCCATTGCGTGGGATTCCCGTTGGCCGCCATAAGCTCACGCGCATGCTGGTAGATTTTCAGCATGACAGGCAGATCATCCATGGTGGCACGACGGAACCGACGTTCGGAAGTGGTTTCGCTCAACCCTTTCACCTCAATTCGACTGTGTACCTCTCTCAAGCATTCCAGCCGTCCAAACTACCACGCCCACCGCACAGGCATGGTAACGCTCACACAAGGCGGCGTTCGAACGGGTCGGAGCTGATGCCCTTGGCGAGGATGTCCTTGCACCATTCCTTGGCGGTGAACAGGCTGTGGTCGCGGTAGTTGCCGCAGCTTTCGATGGTGGTTGCCGGCACGTCGTCCCATGTGGCCTCGTAGGCGATGAATTCCAACGATTCCTTCAATGCGCGAGCCACATCCTCGGTGGAATGCTCGCCCCACGTCAGCAGGTGGAAGCCTGTGCGGCATCCAAACGGCGAGCAGTCGATGTAACCGGGGATGCGTTCGCGCAGCAGCACCGCGATGGTGTGTTCGATGGTGTGCAGTCCGCCGGTCGGAATGGCGTTCTCGTTCGGCTGCACCAATCGCAGGTCGTAGTTCGAGATCACGTCGCCGTGGGGGCCGGTTTCCGTATCGATGTAGCGCACATACGGCGCCTTTACTTTGGTGTGGTCCAATTGGAAGCTTTCCACCACCGGCTTGTCTTCCGCCATGTTCTGTCCTTTCGTTGTTGTGTTCACATTCCACTATTCACGGTTCGCGGGCTCAACGTCAACCGTCGTGCCATGCGTGTCGGTTATGGCCGGTTCAAGCCTCGTCGCCGGAATCCTCCCGAATCGCGGCCATGAACCGTTCGCCGTACTGTTTGAGCTTGCTTTCCCCCACACCGTTGACGGCAAGGAACTGGTCGTCAGTGATCGGCTTGACCCGTACCATGTCACGCAACGTCTTGTCGGAGAACACGATGTACGGCGGTTTGCCGAGTTCGCGCGCGATGTCCAGTCGCAGCGCACGCAGCTTCTGGAATAGCGCCTCGTCGCCGTCATCCGGCACGTACGATCCGACAGCGGGAGTGGACACGTCGGGCGTTCGACGCGCACGGGCGTCAGCACGTTTGATCTTCTTGATGTCGTAATGGAATTCGGGTGCGACCGTTTCCGCCGCACGGGGTCCGAAGCCGACGATCGGCAGGCGTCCTTCCGCGATCGTCAGGAAGCCGTCGGTGGCCATCTGGCTCAGCACGTCGCGGATGCGCGCTTCCGGCACTTCGTCGAGCATGCCGAACGACGGCAGGCTTTCGGGGTTGAGATAGCTTAGATCCTGTGCCTTCGAGCCGCGCAGCACCTTGACGATTTTGCCGCTGCCGACATGCTGGTTCACATCGTGCACGCAACGGCTGATGGCTCGGGCGATGTCGGTGACGTCGATGGTTTCGAATGTGTGCTCGCAGTTGGCGCAACCGCCCACGCATTTGCCGTCCGTTTTCGCCGCCGCGCCCGCGGTTTCGCCGAAATACCGGGTCATGTACGCGTGCAGGCAGTCCGTGGTACGGCAGTAGCCGACCATCGCGTCGAGCAGCCGGCGTTTCGACGCGCGTACGGCCTCCTGCTCTTCGGGAGTCAATCGTTCGTTTTCGTAATCCGAATCGAGCAGCCGGCGGCGGGTGACGATGTCCGATTCGTTCCACAACAGCGTGCAGCGGCTTGGTTCGCCGTCTCGTCCGGCGCGACCCGCCTCCTGGTAGTACGCTTCGATGGATTCGGGCATGTTGTGGTGGATGACGAAGCGCACGTCGGGTTTGTCGATGCCCATGCCGAACGCGTTGGTGGCCACGACCACGGGCACACGGTCGGTAACGAAATCGCGTTGCGCCTTCTCTCGTGCGTCGGCGCTCATACCGCCATGGTAGGCGACGGCGATGGTGCCGATATCCGACACATCCGCACCCCCTGCGGCACGCAATTCGGCGACGGCGCTGTTAAGCGATTCGGCGAGCGCTTCCGTTTCCTTGCGCGTGGCGCAGTAGACGATGCCGGATTCGTCCGGATGGCTGGCGATGTAGGACGCCACCCAGGATGCTTTGTCTTTACGTGGCATGCTGATGACGTCGAAATACAGGTTCGGCCGGTCGAAACCGGTGACGGTGATGGACGGTGTGTGCAGGCCCAGAATCGAAACGATGTCGCGGCGCACGCGTTCGGTGGCGGTGGCGGTGAACGCGGCGACCGTTGGACGTGTGGGCAGTCCGGCGATGAATTCGCCGATGCCAAGATATGAGGAACGGAAGTCCTGCCCCCATTGGGAGACGCAGTGCGCTTCGTCGACGGCGACGAGCGAGATCGGCACACGGACGGCGAAGTTGCGGAATCGTTCGGTTTCCAAACGTTCCGGCGCCACGTACAGCAGTTTGATCTGCCCGGCGGCGGCTTGGGCGAACACCATCGCCTGCTCGTCGGGAGTTTGAGTGGTGTTGATGAACGCGGCCGGAAGGCCCACGTCGTTCAGGGCGTCGACCTGGTCGCGCATGAGTGAGATCAGCGGCGAGATGACGATGGCGACGCCCGGCAGGATCGCTGCGGGAATCTGATAGCAGATGGATTTGCCGGCGCCGGTGGGCATGACGCCAAGCACGTCGTGTCCGGTGAGGATGGCCGAGACGATGCCGGATTGTCCAGGACGGAACGAATCGTAGCCGAAATAGCGGTTCAGCGCCTCCAATGCGCGGGGGTCTACGGAATCGGCGGAATCAACAGCTTGCGTCATGGTTTCCAAGTGTAGCAATGCCATGCGTTGACCGCGGAGAGCGAAACAGCCGGCGCGGGTCTTGCCCATGCCGGCCGTTTCATGCTTCTATCGGAAATAGGGAATTCAGATCTGGCGGAACGCCTGCTCCAGGTCGGCGATCAGATCGTCCGCGTCCTCAAGGCCGACGGACAGGCGGATCAGGTTGGCGGGCACTTCGAGCGTGGTGCCGGCCACGGAGGCGTGGGTCATGGCGCCCGGATGCTCGATCAGGGATTCCACGCCGCCCAGGGATTCGGCCAGGGTGAACACTTCGGTGGCTCCGGCGAACTTCTTGGCCGCTTCGAAACCGGCGGCGATCTGGATGGAGATCATGCCGCCGAAACCGCCGTGCATCTGGCGCGCGGCGATCTCGTGGCCCGGGTGGGATTCGAGCCCCGGATACCATACGCGTTCCACTTCGGGGCGGGTTTCGAGCCACTGGGCCACTTTCATGGCGTTGCGGCTGTGCTGCTTGACGCGCAGGTCGAGGGTTTTGAGGCCTCGGATGTCCAGCCAGGAGTCGAACGGGGACGGAACCGCGCCGGCCGCGTTCTGCAGGAAGGCCACCGCGTCGCGTGTTTCCTTGTCGTTCAGGACCACCGCGCCGCCGACCACGTCAGAGTGGCCGCCGATGTACTTGGTGGTGGAGTAGACGACCACGTCGGCGCCGTCTGCGAGCGGATGCTGCAATACCGGGGATGCGAAGGTGTTGTCCACGACCACTTTGGTGCCGTGCGCGTGCGCCACGGCCGCGGTGGCGGCGATGTCGGTGATGTTGAGCAGCGGGTTGGACGGGGTCTCGACCCACACATACTGGTAGTGCTTGGAGGCCAATGCGGTTTCCACGGCTTTCAGATCGGTGATGTCCACCACGTCGAGGCCCACACCCCACGGCACGAACACCTTGGAGAGCAGGCGGTAGGTGCCGCCGTACACATCGTTGCCGAGCAGGATGTTGTCGCCGGGCTTCAAAGTGGAGCGCAGCAGCACGTCGATGGCGGCAAGTCCGGAGGAGAAGCTTAACGCGTATTTCGCGCCTTCCACGGCGGCGAGCTGCTCGTCGAAGCTGTTGCGGGTCGGGTTGATGGAACGGCTGTAGTCGTAGCCGTTGCGCAGGCCGCCGACGCCGTCCTGCTTGAAGGTGGAGGTCATGTAGATGGGGGTGACCACGGCTCCGGTGGTCGGGTCGGGTTCCTGGCCTGCGTGGATGGCGCGGGTGGCGAGAGCGGTGGCGTTGAGGGCTTCGGTGTTGGTCGAGATGGTCATGATGGGAACTCCTTGGAAGTAGCGGATGGTTTGGGTCGTTCGGATGATGGGCATTGGTTTCAAAGGTGCGATCGGGCTGCCGGACAGTCGTTTGACGGTCTTTTACAGGTACTGTTCGGCGAGGCTGGGCTTGGTGGTGCGTTCCACGACGTCGGCGAATCCGTTGGCTCGCATCCAGTCGTCGTTGAAGATCTTCTCCATATAGCTGCGGCCGGAATCGGGCATCAGCACCACGACGAGCTGGTTTTCGTCGAGGTCGTGCTCGCGGGCGTATTTCAGCGCGGAGAACACGGCCATGCCGGATGAGCCGCCGACGAGCAGTCCTTCCTCGTTGGCGAGGCGTCGGGTCATTTCGAAGGCTTCCGCGTCGGTGACCTGCACGATCTCGTCGGGAAGGCTCCGGTCGAAGGCCTTCGGGTAGAAGTCCTCGCCGACGCCTTCGATCTGGTATTGGTGCACGTCGTTCGGGTCGGAGTAGATGGAGCCTTCCGGATCGGCGCCGATGACCTGCACCGCGCCGTTGGACACGTCCTTCAGATAGTGTCCGGTGCCGGAGATGGTGCCGCCGGTGCCGATGCCCGCCACGAAATGCGTGACCTTGTGGTCGGTGGCCTCCCAGATTTCCGGGCCGGTGGTGTGGTAGTGGCTCAGCGGGCCGTTCGGATTGTCGTACTGGTTGGGGCGGTAGCCGCCTGGAATGGCCTTGGCGAGACGGTCTGCCACCTGATAGTAGGAACGTGGATCGTCGGGGCCCGCGTCGGTGGGGGTCACGACCACTTCGGCACCGTATGCGCGCAATACGGCACGCTTGGCTTCGGAGACCTTGTCGGGCAGGGTGAAGATGGCACGGTAGCCGCGCTGCTGGGCGACCATGGCCAGGCCTACACCGGTGTTGCCGGAGGTCGGTTCGACGATCACGCCGCCGGGCTTGAGTTCGCCGCTCTTCTCGGCGGCGTCGATGATGCGTTCGGCGATGCGGTCTTTGGAGGAGCCTCCCGGGTTGAAGTATTCGACTTTGGCCGCGATGGTGGCCTTGATGCCTTCGGCCACATGGTTGAGGCGGATGAGCGGGGTGTTGCCGATGAGTTCTGCGGTGCTGTTGTGGATGGTCATGACGTTTCCTTTGGGGCTTTGCGGTTTCGGGGATTCGGTTGGGATGCGCTCCCGGGAAGCCGCGTCGTCATGTGCAGCGGTTGAAACAGGACCTGTTGGGATTTTCGCGCTTGTGCGGGGATCACCGTATACGGTTACGGTATGCCGTATGCCGAAGATTGGCGATCATGCCGATACGTTACGGGAATCCGGAAAATCGAAGTTCTGGCGACCACGCCGAACGTTCTGGAATGTCCTATCTCAAGTTATGCGTCGATGAACCACGCGCCCCTCGGGCGGTTGGTTAGCGACAGCAACAACAAGAGCGATTGAACATGTGGCTTACATTACCACTCCCCCGGACATCGGCATGTCACCCGCGTTCATCATGCGGACATCCGAACCGTATCAGCTTCCTGGAACGGGCTCGCTCCGCCCCCAATAACCTGCGATATAACAGCCTTCGCAGCGCCCAACACCCCACCGGATATCATCGCGTCTACGTGATATACAGTGCAATTATGTATAGAGGAACCTCTTTCATATTCCCCGCACATCGAGTACGACCGTCGACGGGGAACAACGACCGTCCCCACCTCACGCCGGAAGCCGATTGCACCGATTGCATCGACCGCACCGATCACACCAACCGCAAACGCCATCGCGCATGGACGCCTTTCGTGGTTCTCTGGGCGGTGATGTCGACGATTCTCGTACTGCTGACGGTGTCCACGCATCCTTCCGATAGCGTGTACACCCTGCAATACCAAGGTGGCACCTTCCTCGTGGACCGTTCGCAGTACCAGCAGCTCGCCGACGCGTTCCTGCATGGCAGAACCTGGATCGACGCGCATGTCCCCGATTGGCTTGCGGCCATGGATAATCCGTACGACGAGCAGGCCAGAGGAACCCTCGGCGCGCAAACCGGCGATCCGTCACGCTGGGATTGGGCTTTCTACCATGGCCGGTACTACTGCTATTTCGGCCCGCTGCCGGCGCTCCTGCTCTTCGCGCCGTTCAAAGCACTGACCGGAACCGATCTGCCGACCGCCGCAGGATGCGCGTTCCTTGCGATACTGGCATGCGCTTCGCTCATATTCCTCATCGAAACACTGTGGAAGCGCTATTGGCATGGCACCCCCAGATGGCTCGCGGTCCTCGCCTGCACCGCAATCGTAGCGGCATCCGGATTGACGTATCTGGTGCTCGTCCCATGGTTCTATTCGATTCCCATCCTCGCATCGCTCGCACTCGCGCCCGCCGGCATCGCATTGTGGGCACGCTCTTCCAGCGATGGCCATCACACCCCACGCACTCCGTTCATCGCCATCGGTTCGACGCTTGTCGCGCTCACCATCGCCTGCAGACCGGCGTTCATCCTCACCGCGGTATTCGGCATCATCCTCCTATGGCCGCAAATCCGAACCCGCGATATCCTGTCCACCCGTTCCAGACACGCCATCCTCTCCACCATCGCGGCGATTCTGCCGTTCCTCATCATCGGCTGCGCGATGATGGCATACAACACGGCCCGTTTCGACGACCCGTTCGACTTCGGCGCAGCCTACAATCTCACCGGCTGCGATCTGACGCAACGGCATGTCAGTCTGAAAGCACGCCTGTATTCCGTCCTCCTGCTGTTCCTCACCCCAATCGGTTTCACGAGGGAATTCCCCTACACCATGGACGTGTTCTCACTGGATGAGGCAAACCCATGGGGATTCCTGTTCCGTAATCGGAACATCATTCCGGAACAGTTCGCCGGCGGACTCGTCGCGCTGTCGCCGATCTGCCTGCTCGCATTGCCCGCGGCCATCCGGTATTTCATTCGACTGCGGCGCAGCCAAAACTCCCACGCAACACAGTGCGGTGCGATAGGACTCACGTTCCTCGTTCTCGCCGTCCTCATCGCATGCATCGACGGACCGTTCGGCGTGAACGCGCGTTACCTGTGCGATATGACATGGCTGATGCTCATCGGCACCATGTGCCTGCTGTTCGTGTGGAACACGGATGCGCGTGAAAATGGGTGCCGGTGGCTGACCGTCGTGATCGTCGCCCTGCTTATCGTCGGCATCGGCTTGCAGCTGCTATGGCTTATGACCCCGGGGCGGAGCGAAAGCTGGAACGTTTCGAATCCCGCCCTGTATGACTGGTTGCGCAGACTGTTCACGTTCTAGTCGGTTCAGCCGATTCAGGCGATCCAGTCGGTTCAGCCGGCCCAGCCGCCTACCTTGCATCGATCCGACCTGCGATCAGGCCTGCATGGACGCGGCTTCGATGAGCGAGCGCGTGTACGCGGAACAGGGATGCTTCAGTATTTCCGTGGTCGTACCGCTTTCCTCGACGCGTCCGTCATGCAGCACCGCCACACGGTCGGCGATATGCTGCACCACGCCAAGATCGTGCGAGACCATGACCAGCGACATGCTCGGGTTTGCCGCGCGGATGGCGCGGAATGCCTCCAGAATCCTCACGCGTGCGGCCACGTCGATGGCGCTCATCGGCTCGTCGGCAAGAATGATGCCCGGATCGTCCACTATGGCACGCGCGATGGCCACACGCTGCGCCTGCCCGCCGGAAAGATCCATGGGGTACCGTGCGGCGAACACCGCCGGGTCAAGCCCGACCACACGCAATGCATGCTCGGCCTGCGAGGCGATCTCATCATTGCCCATGCCCTTATGGCGCAAGCGCAACGGCTCCTCTACGGAACGTGCGACGCGCCAGCGCGGGTCGAGCGAGGCGAAGGGGTCTTGGAACACCAGGCCGGTCTGTCCGCGTAGCATGCGGCGCACGGCAGAGCCCCGCTTCCCCATTGTCTGGCCGCGATACGTGATCTCGCCCGAATCGGCGGATCCCAAGCCGAACAGCACACGCGTCAGCGTCGATTTGCCCGAACCGGAAGCGCCGATAATCGCCAGGCACTCCCCCTCGTATACGTCAACGTCCACGTCGAACAGCACCTGCCTGCGTTCCCGCTTCGAACCGAAGCTTGTACAGATGCCACGCCCCTGCAGCACGATGTCACTCATTGCCGTCGTCTTTCCTCATGATTGCCGTGTTCTTGAACGTCTCCCGCTTGGATTGCGCTCTCGCGGATTCCCGGCTGCCAACACTGCTACCAGCACTGTTGCCATGCGGCAGGGTAAGCAACCTGGCCGCATCGACCAAACGTCGCGCGGGTTCGCTTGCCGGCGCCTGCAATAGGCTTGCGGTCGTACCCGTTTCGGCGATCGAACCGCCGTCCAGCACATAACAGCGCGTAGTGGCGCGTGCGAGCACCGCGAAATCATGGGTGATGAACAGCATGGACGCGCCGGCATCGTCGACCAGCGACGTCAGCAGGTCGACGATCTGACGTTGCGTGATCGAATCCAATGCCGTGGTCGGCTCGTCGGCGATGATGAATCGCGGCGAAGTGATCAGCGCGGTGGCGATGCCGACACGCTGCTGCTGCCCGCCGGAAAGCTGATGTGGGTATTTCAGCAGTGCATCCTGGGAAAGCCCCACTTTGTCAAGCATCGCCTTGACACGATCAAGACGCTCGTCAAGCGACAGGTCGTAATGCAGATACAACGGCAGCCCGACCTGCTGGGCGACCGTCATCACGGGGTTCAGCGCGGCAGCCGGATTCTGGAACACCATACCCATATAACGCCCGCGCAAATCGGCCATGGCGGTATCGTCCAATCCGATCAGCTGTTTGCCGCCGACCATGATCGAACCGCTTATCCATGCCGTATCGGGCAGCAACCCCATCAGGGCCTTGGCGATCATGGATTTGCCCGACCCGGAGGAACCGACCAGGCCGACCCGTTCGCCATCGGCTATGCCCATGCACACATCGCGCACGATGGGCTTCGTACCAATGGCGATGTTCAGTCCGCGAATTTCAATGCTCATGCCGCCTCCCTCAGCTCGGGATTGGTCAATGGGTCGATGGCGTCACGCAGTGCATCGCCGAACAGATGCAATGCGATCACCGTCATCGTTACGACTAGTCCCGGCCATAGCACGGTCAGCGGGTAGATGCTGATGAATTTCACGGATGTGGCGAGGGAATGCCCCCAACTGGGCACGCCGGCGCCTACGCCGACACCAAGATAGGTCAGCCCCGCCTCGGCCAGTATCGATGTTCCCGCGCTCATCGACAACTGCACCAGCAGCACCGGCATCACATTCGGCATGATATGCCTGACGAACACGCGCATGCCGGAGGCTCCGAACCATACCGCCGATTCAACATACTGCGAACGCGCGGCGAGTACGGCCGCAGGTCTTGCGATACGCGCCAGATTCAGTCCGTAGGCGAATCCGCATGCGGCCACAATCACCGCCGCCGAGGCGCCGAACGGCACGGACAGCATCAATGCGATCAGCACGGTCGGTATAGAGATCAGCGCATCGACCACCACCACCGACGTGGATCGCAGCACGGTGTTGCGCGACACCATGGCGGCCACCAATGCCAGGCCGAATATGCCGGACACGGCAACGGTCAGCAATGCGATCGCAAGATTCGTGCGCGATCCGGCCATCAGCCAGCTCAGCACATCGGCGCCGACGCCATCCGTCCCCAACGGGTGCGCGGCCGAGGGCGAGGCCCATGCGTGGAATCCGTCGGTCTCCAGCAGCGTATGCGGCGTCCATACGAGCGAAACCAGCGAAACCAGCACCCACAGGCCGAGCACGGTCAGCGCATATTTGCCGCTGGCTTTGCGCCATATCGAGCGCATAACCACACGAGCAGTGGACATCACAGCACCTCCTGCAAGTCGGTGGAAGCGTTTTTCAGTCTTGGGTCGAGCGCATGATGCGCCATATCGACCGCCAGCCCCAGCAGCAGGAAGAACGCGGTCAGCAGGAACAGTTCGCTCTGCACCGCGATCAGATCCCGGTTGCCTACATCGGTGACGAGCATTACGCCAAGTCCCGGCAGGGCGAACAGGTTCTCGATCACCATCACGCCTGTTACCATTTGGGCGAAGGTCAGTCCGATAACCGATACCAGCTGCGGCAGCGACAGCCGCAATCCGACGCGCAGCAATGCCTGTTTGCGTGTCATGCCGCAGGCCATGGCCATGCTCACGGCCTGGGATTGCGCGGCATCACCTAATGCGGCACGCGTATAGCGCATGATTCCGGCCCCGGCGGTGATGCCGGTGGCCAACGCGGGGAGCACCAGCGACGCCAATGCACGCCTTGGGCTCGCCCAGCCGTCGTTCGGGAAGCCCTGTGAGGGGAAAAGCCCCAGCAATCCCGAGCCGCGCGAGAACAGCAGAATCAGCAGCAGGCCGCTCCATAATGCGGGAACGGCACCGCCGATAATGGCGATCACATGGAGCAGTCCACGCCATCTTCTGTTTCTGGTGATAACGGCCGCGCAGCCAAGCGGCAATCCGATGAGCAGTGCTATGGCAAGGCTGAGTACGATAAGCGGGAACGTGACCGCAGACCGCACGCCGACCTGCAAGGCGACCGATTTGCCGCTGATGGCGGATACGCCCAGATCGCCATGCAGCAGGCCGGTCAGCCAGTCCGCATATTGCATGGGCAACGGCCGGTCGAGCCCCATCTCCATGCGCAGCGCGGCGATACGGGCTGCGGTCGCGTTCGTTCCGGCCATGACGGCTGCAACGTCACCGGGGAGCACACGCAATGCCAGAAAAACCAGTATCGACAATCCCGTCAGCGCCGCCACGAACAGCAGCAGCCGCCTGGCCACGAATCTCATATCATTCCGCCTTGTGTCATTTTGCCTTGGAGATCTGCCATAGCGGCAGTACCGTCTGGCTGAGCTTGTTGGGGAATCCCTTGACACTCGTGTTGTACGCCACCGTCACGCGGTAGCCGAACAGCCAGTCCGCCGGCGCGTCCTCGCTTACGGCCTTCGCCGCCTGCTTCAGGTATTTCGCGCTGTCGGCCTCGTCGGTGGCTTCCAAAGCCTTGGCGTACAGTTCCTGCGCCTGCTTGCCGTCGTAATGGTAGTAGTAGTCCGGCGTGGTCCACTTGTAGAAGTCGTGGCTTTCGGCGTGGTCCACCAATGACAGCTCGTAGTCGCCGTTGGCGTGCACGTTCTGCAGCCATGTGGAGAATTCCACGTAGTTGATGCTCAGGTCGATGCCGATTGCGGCGAGCTGGCTTTTGAGCTGATCGCCGAGTTCGGTGCCGTAGGTGTTGGCGTAGGTCAGGGTGAGCTTCAACGGGTTGCTGGTCGAATACCCGGCTTCGCGCATAAGCTGTTTGGCTTTGGCTTCATCATGCGGGTAGAGGCCGGTCAAATCCTCGTAACCGGGGTCCACAGCTGGAATCGGCCCGCCGAGTGCGGTGTCGACTCCTCCACGGGAGGCGATGATCTCCTTATGGTCGATGCCGTAGCGGATGGCTTGGCGTACACGCTTGTCGGCAAGCTTCTTGTTCGTGCAGTTGAAGGCGAGCACGAATTTGTCGCTGCCGTCGGATGCGGAAACATGGTAGGTGCTGCTATCAAGCGATTTCGCCAGGGTTGCGTTCACCGGGGAGAGCACGTCCACATCGCCGCTTTTCAGTGCGTTGACGGCGGCGTTGTCGTCGGTGATGAAATCGATGACCACGCGCTGCGTGGCCGGCTTGTGCGCGGAGCCCCAATACTTCGCATTGGCCTTGAGTACCATCTTGCTGGCCGAATCGAAGGATTCGACGGTGTACGGCCCGGAGCCGACCGCCTGGGTCTTCGCGTTGTAGGTGGCGTCCTTGTCGAACACCAGGCCGGGGCGGCCGGTCAGATACCACAGCAGGTTGGAGTCCGGCGAGCTGAGCGTGAGCCGCACGGTGTTCGCGTCGAGTGCTTCGGCTTTGCTCAGGCTTTCCACCTGGTTGGCGTTGTAGTACTGCTTCTCCTTGAGCTGGTTGATGGACCAGGCCACGTCGTCAGCGTCGAGCTTGTCGCCGTTGGAGAAGGTCATGTTCTGGTTGAGATGGAAGGTGTAGGTCTTGCCGTCCTTGGAAATGTCCCAGGATTTCGCGAGGCCCGGCTGCACTTTGTTGTCGGAGTCGCGCGACAGCAGCGCTTCGTAGACGTTGCCGATCAGCACCTGTTCGATGGCCGATCCGGACTGGTGGCGGATGTCGAGGCTGACCGGGGCGAGTTTGAGTCCGATGGTGACGGTGTCGGCTTTGGTTACGCCGGAAGTGTTCGCGTCATCGTTTTTGCCGCGCGTCACTGCAATGGCGACGATCACCGCGACGGCGGCGATGACGGCGATCAACGCGATAAGCCACTTCTTCGGGCCTTGCGATTTCGCGCCGTTCGACGATTTCGCACGCGCGTTCAGTGTGGCGTCGGTGCTTGCCGTGGACTGCGGCTGCTGTTCGTTCTCCTGTTTGGTTGCGTCGGCTTCGCCGTGCGCACCGGTAGGTGACGACATGGGATTTCTCCTCTTCGTATTTTCGATTATGTGTTGTGATTGCGGTTGACCGCCTGCGTGAGGTCGATCACCACGGCCTGATTCTACCGTCCGCCATACCCGCGGCCCGTTCGGATTCGCCCGCAAAGCGCGCGGAGGCTTCGGCCCGGTTATATACTTGACGCAGTCGCGGCAGGTCACAACGAGAAGGACGGTTGATCCATGGCGCATATTCTTTTGGGGGTCACCGGCAGCATCGCCGCGTTCAAGGCCTGCCATCTCGCCTCCGATTGGAGCAAGCAGGGGCATGAGGTGCGTGTGGTGATGACCGCCGCCGCACAGGAGTTCGTCACTCCCCTGACGTTCAGTTCCCTCACCCACACGCCGACACGCACGTCCATGTTCGCCGCCGGACATCGTCCCGGCGCTACGGCCGACGTGGCACCCGGACCGGACGGTCCGCTGCAGATCAGCCACGTGGCCGACGCGAAGTGGGCGAATCTGCTGGCAGTCGCTCCGGCGAGCGCCGATATCATCGCGAAAATCGCCTGCGGCATCGCCGATGACCAGCTGACCAGCACCATACTCGCGTACGACAAGGGACCGAAGATCCTGTGCCCCGCCATGAACGTGCATATGTATGAAAACGCCGTGACGCAACGCAATCTCAATACCTGCCGTGAGCTCGGTTGGACGATTGTGGAGCCGGAAAGCGGCATGCTGGCCTGCGGCGACGCCGGCAAGGGACGTATGGAGGAGCCGGCACGCATCGAAACGGCGGTGGAAGCGCTGCTGCTTGCGAATCGTCCGGACGGCGAGCTGCCGCTTAAGGGACTTGCCGTGCTCGTCACCGCCGGCCCGACGCAGGAGCCGCTTGATCCGGTGCGGTTCCTCACCAACCATTCCACCGGCAAGATGGGGTATGCTCTGGCCGAACAGGCACGCGATCTGGGCGCGCAGGTGACGCTTGTGTCCGGTCCGGTGGCGTTGGACGCCCCGTATGGCGTGGATGTGGTCGATGTCACGACCGCACGGGATATGTTCGACGCGGTGACGAACCGGTTCGCGGACACGGACATCACCGTCATGGCCGCGGCCGTCGGCGATTTCCGTCCGGTCGAGCAGGCCCGGGACAAGATCAAGAAGAACGGGCGCAGCAGCATCGAACTCGAACTCACCTCGAATCCGGACATTCTGGCTTGGGCCGGCGAACATAAGCGGCCGGACCAGACATTGTGCGGATTCGCCATGGAAACGCGCGACCTTGAGACCAACGCCGCGAAAAAGCTCGCTTCCAAGCATTGCGACATGCTGGCGGCCAACAACCTGCGCACCCCCGGCGCCGGTTTCGCGACGGACACGAACGTGGTGACGGTGCTGACGCCGGGCGAAACCGCAGACAGGCCAAACATCGAACGATGGAGCAAGATGGGCAAGGACGCACTTGCGAAACGTATTCTTGTCAAGCTCGCAGCCATGCGTGCGGACGGCGAACGGCACTAACCGCAGCATTTTCGAATCGCAATAATCGCAATATTTCAACGGAACTTCCGCAAAACGCGAAGGAGAACGCAACATGCTTCTGATGGCTGTGGATATCGGCAACACGAACGTCGTGATCGGTTTCATCGACGATGGGCGCATCGCGGGCACGTACCGCATCACCACGAAGGCGAACCACACGTCCGACGAATACGGGCTGATGATCACGCAGTTCCTGGCTTTGAGCGGCTACAAGCCGGCGGATGTCGATGATGTGATCATTTCGTCCGTGGTGCCGAAGGTCATGCATTCGTTCCGTGCGAGCATCGTGAAGTTCCTCGACATCGATCCGATGATCGTGGGACCGGGCATCAAAACGGGACTCAACATCCGCATGGACAATCCGCAGAACATGGGCGCGGACTGCATCGCCGACTGCGCGGGCGCGTATTACGAGTATGGCGGGCCGATTCTGGTGGCTGATTTCGGCACGGCCACCACGTTCAACTACGTCACCGCGGACGCGTCGGTGATTTCCGGACTGATCACCACCGGTATCCGCACCGCCGCGGCCGCACTGTGGGAAGGGACGGCGCAGCTGCCGGAAGTGGAGATCACCCGTCCGAAGTCGATTCTGGCGAAGTCCACGAAACCGGCCATGCAGGCGGGCCTGTACTACAACTTCCTCGGCGGCATCGAACGCACGATCGCGCAGTTCCATAAGGAGATCGACGAGGATTTCCGTGTGGTGGCGACGGGCGGATTGAGCCGCGTGTTCGCCGACGACACGAACATGATCGACATTTACGATCCGGACCTGATTTTCAAGGGCATGCGGCACATCTACGACCGCAACGTCCGCTGATTCAAGAGCCAGCGACGGGAACCGGCGATCATAGCCCGGCAATCTGAAAACCGACGGCCTGCGGATAATGCGCTATCCGCAGGCCGCAATCGATTAAACCAATTACACAGACGCTATTGGATGGTGAAACCCTGGTTGGCTCCGTATTCTTTCAGGTCCTTCTGCCATAGGGCTATGCCGCCCTTAAGTTTGATGCGGTCGGACGATTCGGTGTTCTTCAACGCATCGCCGATGTTGGAGGTGTCGGAGACCTGACCGCCTGCGGCGATGATGTTGAGCCTGTTCTGCTCTTTGCGCAGCAGGCTCGACCATTTGTAGGCCTTGCCCACCGTGGACCGGAAGTCGCTGCGCGCATACACTTCGAACGGCAGATACTGGTATCCGGTCGACACGTTCTCCGCGGCCTGGGACAGCACGCGGTTGTATTCCTGCCCGCCGAAATAGGGCACTTCGATGCCACGGTCGTCGGTCACCGTGGTCTTGCTGAGGAATTTCGAGTCGGATAGGGTGTTTTTGTCGGCTGGGAACGCGCCGCCATCCACGCGGGTTGTGATGCCTTTGGCATTGTGGCAGGCGTATTCGATGAAACGGTATGAGGCTTCGGGTTTGCGGGAACGTTGCAGCACGGCAAGGGCCGAACCGCCGTTTTCCGATGTGGTGGCCTTGCCGTCGGGCGTCGGCATCTGGGCCACGCGCCACAGGCCGGCCGCGCCGGGAATGTCGGACATGAGCAGCGAAGGCAGCCATGCGCCGGAGAACAGCGAGGCGACTTCGCCTTGTCCCACGGCCGATTTCCATCGATCCGACCATGACGTGAGGTTTGTTGCCACCAAACCCTCATCGATCATCTTCTGCCAGAATTCGGTGAATTCGCGGGTGCCTTTATCTTCGGTGAGTCTGATGGTCACGTTCTTGCCATCGTTGGACGTGGAGAACGGGCGTCCGCCGGCGAGCCAGATCATCGTGTCGTAGAAGCTGGCGTCGCCGGAATCGGCGGTGATGTACACGCCGATTTTCTTGAGTTTTTTGGCGGCCTCGTAGTAGTCGTCCCATGTGCGGATCTTGGACGCGTCCACGCCAACCTGTTCGAACACGCTGTTGTTATAGAAGAAGGCCATCGGGCCGGAGTCCATGGGAAGCCCGTACACCCGTCCGTTGAGCTGCACCGACGCCCAGGTGCCGGGCGTGTAGAAATCGGCATAGCCTTCGGTTCTGCCGGTGATGGGCACGAGCTGGCTGCTGACCGCGTACTGGCGCAATGCGTAATATTCCAGCTGCACCACGTCGGGAATGCCGTAACCGTCTTGGATGGCGTTGTTGAGTTTGTCGTAACCGCTGGTGTTCTTCCAAACCACGTGGATGTCGGGATTGTCTTTTTCGAAGCCGGCGATGACCTGTTTCATACTCGGCTCCCACGACCATACGGTGATCTGTGTGCGTGTGTCCGTATTGGCCCCGCATGCGGCGGCGCTGGCCGCCATGACGCCCGCGCAGCAGATGGCGATGAGCTGCTTCACCAGTTTCGCCGATTTCAGCACCACGCCCACGGACCTCCGTTTTGTATTTCGCCTGCGATTACCACCATAAGATTATACGGGTCATGCGGAAGCCACGCACAAGCCTGGAAAGGCTCCCCATATCCACCCAAATACGCCGAATGCGGAAGAACCGCTCCGGAAGCGAACTTCCAAAGCGGTTCCCTGCGATATCGCATCGGCGGCTAAGCCGGTACGCAATCAAGCTTCGATGCCGAGCTTGGCGCGTTCCTTCTTGGAATACATGAAGGCCGGCAGCTGACGGCCCTGCTTGAGCCAGGCATGGTATTCGGCGGTGGCCGCGAACTCCACATCGGACGCGGAGTTCAGGCAGGTTTCCACGGAATCCTGGATGACGCCGATGATGAAGCCGACGCCCACCACCTGCATGGCGATGTCGTTGCTGATGCCGAACAGCGAGCAGGCCATCGGGATGAGCAGCAGCGAGCCGCCTGCCACGCCGGACGCGCCGCATGCGCCGAGCGCTGAGACCACGGACAGCAGGATGGCCGCCGGCAGGGAGATCTGGATGCCGAGCGTGTTGGCGGCAGCCATGGCCATGATGGTGATGGTAATGGCCGCGCCGTTCATGTTGATGGTGGCGCCCAGCGGAATGGACACGGAGTACATGTCCTTGTCAAGCCCGAGCTTCTCGCACAGCTGCATGTTGACGGGGATGTTCGCAGCGGAGGAGCGGGTGAAGAACGCGGTCAGGCCGGATTCCTTGAAGCAGCGGTAGACCAGCGGGTACGGGTTGCGGCGCAGGAAGATGAAGATGACGAGCGGGCCGAACACGAGCACCATGAGCAGCATGGTGCCGACGAGCAGGAGCAGCAGGCTGCCGTACTTGGTGAACGCGGACAGGCCGTTGTCGGCCACGTTGGTGAACACGAGGCCCATGATGCCGAACGGGGCGAGGTTGATGACCCAGCGGATCACCTGGGACACGGCGTCGGCCACGTTGGCCATGAACGCTTTGGAGCTTTCGTTGGCGATGGACTTCATGGCGAGTCCGAACAGGCAGGCCCACATCAGGATGCAGATGTAGTTGCCATCGATGATGGCCTGGATCGGATTGGCCACGATGTTGGTCAGCAGCGTCTGGATGACTTCGGAAAGGCCTTGCGGCACCACGTCGGCTTTGGCGGCCTTGCCCAAGGACAGGGTCTGCGGGAATAGACGGGAGGTCAGCACGGCCACGACCGCTGCCAGGAACGTGGTGAACAGGTACAGGAACAGCACGGTGCCGAAACGGCGGTCGAGTTTCGACGTGCCCTGCGCAAGGGCGCTGGCCACCAGTACGAACACCAGAATCGGTGCCGCGGCCTTCAACGCGGCCACGAACAGGGTGCCGAATTCGCCGATCCAGGTCACGTGGGGCATGGTCAATGCCAGCACGGTGCCGATGATCAGGCCGACGATGATACGGACGATCAGCGATGCGCCGTTGTAGATGTCGGCGACGCCGCGGACGGCTTTCGAGATTTTACCCATGGTTCTCTCTTACTCTCGTGATGCCGGAAACGCTCCGGCAAGTCAACAGAACGCCATGATAATCGGGCGTGTCGGGCGAGATAGGGGAATGTCCAAAATCGTGGGTTTCTATAAGCCCGCGCCCAACGGCACATGCGATACGAATCGACGTGGCTCGCCGTTGAGCGGGTCATCGAATCGCAGTTCGCGCGCCACCAATTCCAAGGGTTGCGAGAAGTCGTCGTACGCGCGCTGCACGATGTCCGGGTAGAAATCGTCGCCCAATATCGCCAGTCCGAGCGAATTCATATGCACGCGCAACTGGTGCGTCTTGCCGGTTTTCGGATGCAGCGTGTAATTCACGTACGGTCTGCCGGCAACGAAGCGGATGCCGCTTCCCCGTTCGATCAGCGTTTCCGCGTTGGGCACGTCGGCGCTTTCGTACGCCTGCAATCGTCCGCGATCCTTGTTGATATGCGACCTGCGTACCAGCGGAAACGGCAGGTGCCGGTTGATGCGCACCGCCGTTCCATATCGCGGCCGCTGCGTCGGGGCGAGCGGTGCCAGGCATTCGTAGGTTTTGACGGTTTTGCGATTTTGGAACAGCATCTGGTACGCGCCTCGCGCAGACGGATTACGTACGAACACGACGACGCCTGCGGTCAGTCGGTCCAAACGGTGCGCCGGCGTGATGTTCGGCTCGTCGTACCGCTCGCACAACCGGACCAGCGCGGTTTCGCGATACCACATGCCGCGTGGCGTGGTGGCGAGGAAATGCGGCTTGTCGATGACGATGATGTTCTCGTCCTCGTACAGAACCTCATATTCGAAGGGAATATGAGGTTCCTCGAGCACGTAACGGTGCCTGCGTTCGTCACTCAACGGTGACTGACTTGGCGAGGTTGCGCGGCTTGTCCACGTCGTAGTTCTTGAGCTTGGCCATGTCCATGGCGAACAGCTGCAGCGGCACCACGTCCACCAGCGGGCTCATCAGCGTCGGGCATGCGGGACGCCAGAACACCACGTCGGCGTAACGCTCCACATCCGGATCGTTCTCCTCGGCCACGGCGATGATGTAGGCGCCGCGGGCCTTGACCTCCTCGATACCGGAGATGACTTTGGCGTGCAGCACGTTGCGTCCGCGCGCGGGCGGCACGATGAACACGACCGGCTCGCCCTCGTCGACCAGCGCGATCGGACCATGCTTGAGCTCTCCCGCGGCGAAGCCCTCGGTGAAGGTGTAGGCGATCTCCTTGAGCTTCAGCGCGCCTTCCATGGCGACCGGATACCCCACATGACGTCCGAGGAACAGGAAGGACTTCGCGTCCACCATCTGCTTGGCGGCCTCCTGCACGGTCTTGGTCTGGGTGTCGAGGACCCACTGGATCTTGCGGGGCATGTCCTTCAGAGAGTCCAAAGTCTGGGCGATTTCGTCTCGATACATGGCACCCTTGACTTGGGCCAGATACAGGCCGAGCACGTATGCGGCGGTGATCTGCGCCACGAACGCCTTGGTGGAGGCGACCGCCACTTCCGGACCGGCGTGGGTGTAGAGCACCGCGTCAGATTCGCGTGGGATGGACGCGCCCTGCGTGTTGCAGATGGCCAATACCTTGGAGCCCTGTTCACGCGCGTGGCGCAACGCCATCAGCGTGTCCATGGTCTCGCCGGACTGGGAGATGGCCACCACCAACGTTCGGGGGGTGAGGATCGGGTCACGGTAGCGGAATTCGTGGGCGAGTTCCACTTCTACCGGAATGCGCACCCAATGCTCGATGGCGTATTTGGCCACCATGCCCGCGTACGCGGCCGTGCCGCAGGCGATGACGATAATCTTGTCGATGGCTTTGAAATCATGCTCGTCGATGCGCACCTCATCGAGGTTGATATTGCCGTTCTCGTCGAGACGCCCCAGCAGAGTGCGCTGCACGGCGGCCGGATCCTCATGGATCTCCTTGTCCATGAAGGAGTCCCAACCGCCCTTTTCGGCGGCGGACGCATCCCAATCCACGGTGTAGGTCTTCGGATGTTCCACGATGTTGCCCATGAAGTCGGAGACGACCACCTTGTCGGCGGAGACCATCACGGCCTGGTCCTGGTCGATCTCCATGGCACGCTTGGTGTAGGCCACGAACGCGGCAACGTCGGAGCCAAGGAAGTTCTCCCCGTCGCCGAGGCCCACCACGAGCGGCGAATCGTGACGGGCGCCAACCACGATGTCCGGCTGTCGCACGTCCGTGGCGAGAATGGTGAACGCGCCTTCCAGCATGCGGGCCAGACGGCGGATGGCCTTGAACAGGTCAGGCTTACCGGTTTCCTCGATGATCTTGTCGCTGATTTTGCCCAGCAGTTTCGCCGCGACCTCGGTATCGGTTTCGGAGACGAAACGATAGCCCTCCGTCTGCAGGTCGAGACGAAGCTGGGAAGCGTTTTCGATGATGCCGTTGTGGATGATGGCGACCTTGCCGTCACGCGACGTGTGCGGATGCGCGTTAGTGTCGTTCGGCACGCCGTTCGTAGCCCAACGCGTATGGCCGATGCCCACGGTGGCGTCCGGCATCGGATCACGTTCGATGTCCTGCACCAGGTTGGCCAGACGTCCGGCCTTCTTACGGACGGCCACACGCTCCATGCCAGGCGCCGTCAGCGCCACGCCGGCCGAATCATATCCGCGGTATTCCAATCGCTGAAGTCCTTGGAGACACACCTCCAAAGGCTTGCCGCACGCGGTCCGAACATTTCCTGCATATCCTACGATTCCACACATAGCTCCTTAGCCTATCGGGTAAGGATGTCAATCATGAAACCAAGCCGCGCGTCCTTACAAATCTTTGCCATATATGCGAAATCCCACTCCCCCAGGGAAATCGTGCGAACCAGTGGCGCACGCAACGCGCCCATCGTCGGCAGCAAAAAGAAAACCCAACCCACCGGACGTCTGCGGACGCTTGACGTCAGTGGATTGGGAATTTACGGCAGTACGACAGCCTTACTTGCTACAGGACGTGCTGCAAGAAGTCCTTAAACCTAGGCTCGGTGGGGTGGTCGATGATGTCGGGGCCGCCCTTTTCTACGACTACGCCGCCGTCCATGAACACGATCTGGTCGGCGACTTCGC
>OLZG01000413.1_pt1 | contig 24491 bp, 19 predicted proteins | sample 1644401 | NCBI WGS metagenome assembly OLZG01 (sample SAMEA103958119, study PRJEB25191) | human gut metagenome | biome: human-associated habitat [ENVO:00009003]; feature: intestine environment [ENVO:2100002]; material: feces | place: Germany | collected 2013/2015
TCCTGCTGAACCGCTCTTCCGATCTGCCTAATTATATTCGTCGGAGTGCCCTTTTTCGTTCACAACAAGTTCTGCATTGCCGCGTCGATTTGGCTATTCTCGAAAGAATCCAAATAGATTTGGGTAGTCGATAAATCGGAATGGCCGAGCGATTCGGAAATGATGGCAATATTCACTCCCGACCGCTTCAAGACCGTTGCGAACGTGTGCCGAGCGACATAGGTAGTCAGTTCGATTTTCAGCCCCAATAATCGGCTCCACTCGTGCAGGGCCTTGTTCACGTGTTTCAGCACCTTGCGCACTCGGTCGTAAATCTGTTGCTCGGTCTTGTGTATGCGGCGGTCGAGTATCGGGAAAATATAATCATCGTCCGCATGGTCGGATTTGGCGTATTTGCCGATAATCGCTTTCGACTGTTCCGAGAGGTGGCAGGTCATCTCCTTGCTGGTTTTGTGGCGGGCATAGTAGATTCTTTCCTCGTCCATATCGCAGTAACGCAGGGTGGCGATGTCCTTAAAATTGATGCCTGCCGAGAGGTAGGAAAACAGGAAAATGTCCCGTGCGAAATCCAAATAGGCTGAACCGTCGGCGGGTATCTCCGCCTGCATCAGCCGTTGCACATCCTCCTTGCGGATAGCACGTTTGCGGGTGGCTGTCCACAACCGTCCGATTTTGAATTGCAGAAACGGACTGTGCGGCGTGGTGAAAATCCCCTCGGCAAGAGCCTTATTATAGACGGCTTTCAGAACGCTGAATTTCGTGGCTATCGAATTGCTTTTGTTCCCCTTTTTCATTAGGAACAGTTCGAAATCACGCAGGTAGCCGACCGTAATTTCGTCGAAACGGATGTTGGTCGAGCGGAATTGTTGCAGGAGTGAAAACGTGACCTTGTGTTTTGATGTCGAGCCGATTTTACCGACTGATTCCAACTGTGCAATCGTGCGACGGAAATATTCGGCTATCGTGCAATAGACCCTCCGTCCGTCGGTTTCCAGCACGTTGTCCAGCGTTACGGGGACCTCCAACGCTTCAAGCCGTTTGATGCGCTTGTCGTATTTCTCGATTTGCTCGTAAATCCGTAGCTGAACGGCAGGATTCTGCGTTTTAAGCGTTTGGGTGTCGAAATCCCAATCGTCGGCAGGGATATTGATTCCCGTACTTACATAGCGGCTGCGGCGATTGACGGTAAAACGCAGGTAGATGTTCGTGGTGCGGTTTTGATTGATGCGGTCTTTTCTGCAAATGGCATTGATGCTGACACTCATAATGTTGCGGCATTATGCAGACAGACGCGGGTGGTGTTTTACCGCCGTAAAACATGGTTAAACAAATGGTAAAACATTCTTCGGAAAACGGCGCGAAAAAGGCATTATGGAGAGTTTTATTTCGCACCCGCAAAAAGAAAAACGAGCGATAATTCATTGATTATCACTCGTTTATTAAGAGCGGAAAACGAGACTCGAACTCGCGACCCCAACCTTGGCAAGGTTGTGCTCTACCAACTGAGCTATTTCCGCATTAGTGGTATTTCGGAGTGCAAATATAAACGGTTTTTTTTATTCCTCAAAATTTTTGCCCGGAAATTTACGAGACAAAAATCAAAAAAACTGTCATACAACCCTTCAGAACCGGTTTTTAATGCTAAATCCGACTATCTGACAACAGAAAGCTATTCCGCCACCACTCCCCAGCCGCCGCCTAACGCCTTATAGAGCTGCACCAAAGCGAGGTGTTCGTCCCGTACGGCGTTGCTCAAACCGATCTGGGCATCGAAATACCGGCGCTGGGCATCCAGCACGTCGATATAATTGATACTGCCGCCCCGGTACTGCAAATTGGCCAGTTCGACGTATTTGCGGGCAGCATCGCGCAGAGCGACCTTCAACGCGGCCGTTTTGCGGACGTTACGGTAAGTGACTACCGCATCGTTGGCTTCCTTGAAAACCTCCAGCACCTTCTTCTCGTACCCCAGCCGGGCTACGTCGTATGCCGCCAATGCCGCACGATATTTGGCCTGCTTGCGTCCGAAGCCGAAGACCGGAGCGGCGATCGCAGCGGCCACATACGAGAACGGGGAGCGAAAGAAACCCTGCAACGCATCGTTCTCCCAACCGCCTACCAGATTGAAGGTCAGCCGGGGAAAACGATCTGCATAGGCCATCCCCGCCGAAGCCATCGCCGAACGCAACTGTTGTTCGGAAGCCCGTACGTCGGGACGCCGCTGCAACAGTCCCGAAGGCAGACCGACAGGCAGACTGTCCGGAAACTCGGCTTCGATATTCATTTGACCGCGCAACACCTCCCAGTCAGGAGATTTTCCCATAAGCAATGCAATACTGTTTTCCATAATTTCGATCCTGCTCTCCAGATCCGGAATCAGGGTCGCCGTCGAAGCGTATTCCACTTTGGCCTGCTGGTAAACGGTTTCGGAGGTAAGACCGCCCTCGAACCGCAACTGCGCCTGCTGCACACCCTCGCTGCGCGTTCGGAGCGTACGACGCACGATGGAAAGCTCGTTATCCAAAGCCATCAACTGAAAATAGGCCGTCGCAACTTCCGCGACGAGAGTCATACGCATCGCACGCCAATCCTCGACCGAAGAGAGATACTCCGCCCCGCCCTTGCGCTTGGCCCAGCGCAGGTTTCCCCAAAGGTCCAGCTCCCAACTGACGGAGAGCTTGGCACTGAACTCCGGATCACGGCTCGACTCCTCGTCGGCATAATCGTTCGTTTCGTAATCAGCCAGCCCTTTGGCCGAAAAATTCGGCAAACGCTCGGCCTTGCTTATCCGATACAACTGCCGCATCTGCTCCACACGAGCCGCCGCCGCAAGCATATCCTTGTTATTTTCCAAGGTCAGCTCGATGACCCGGCGCAACGTCGAATCCCCGTAAAACTGCCACCAGCTCAGATCGGCGATGGTCAGCGAATCGGTATAGCCCGAAGCGATCTGCCCGGGCATCTCCACCTCGGGGGCCTGACAGTGCCGCACAGCCGAACAGGAAGAGAATCCGACGGTCAGTGCAGCCAAAATGACAAATATCGCAACTCGTTTCATCGTTTCTTCAGTTTTGCTTTAATCCGGTAAATCCACACGAAGAAGAAGGGCACGAAGACGATGCCGACAGAGATAGCTACCAGCATACCGAAAAAGACGCCCGTACCGATACCCTGACGGCTCGCCGACCCCGGACCCGATGCGAACACCAGCGGCAGCAGGCCGAGGATGAACGCCAGCGAGGTCATCACGATCGGGCGGAAACGCAGGTGTGCGGCCTTGAGTGCCGCCGACACCACGTCGCGGCCTTTTTCCACCTCCTCCTTGGCAAACTCTACGATCAAAATGGCATTCTTGGCCACCAGACCTACGAGCATCACCAGGCCGATCTGAAAATAGATGTTGTTTTCCAAACCGCAAACCCAGATACCCAGATAGGCACCGATTCCGGCTACGGGCAGCGAGAGAATGACCGCGACGGGCACCGACCAGCTCTCGTACTGGGCGGCGAGGAAGAGGAAGACGAACAGGAAAGCCAGCGCCAGCACAAGACCCGTCTGTCCACTCACATGCTTCTCCTGGTAAGAAAGGCCGCTCCACTCGACGCCCACCGACGCAGGCAATTTCTCACGCACGATATTTTCCAGCTCGTCCATCGCCTGTCCCGAACTGTATCCGTGAGCCGCTTCGCCCGTGATGGTCGCAGCGTTGAACATATTGAAACGCTTGATCGTACCGGCACCCGTCGTATAGTGCGTTGTACCGAGCGACGTGACGGGAATCATCGCCCCGTCGGCACCCCGTACGAAGAAGAGGTTCAGGTTGTCGCGGTAAGCCCGATAAGGCGCGTCGGCCTGAATATATACACGGTATATACGGTTGAACATATTGAAGTCATTGACGTAGATCGAACCCGTGAACGCTTTCATCGTAGAGAAGATGTCGGACATCGAAACCCCGACCAACTGCGCTTTGTCGCGGTCCACGTCGAAATAAAGCTGCGGAATATCGGCTTGCATCGAAGAGGCCAGCCCCGTAAACTCGGGCCGCTGCTCGGCATAGTGCATCAACGTATCCACCGCCCGCTGCAGATCGGCATAGCCGGCATCCCCGCGAGCTTCGAGCACCATTTCGAAACCGCCCGAGGTTCCCAGACCGGGAATGACGGCAGGCGTCGAAAGATAGACCTTGCTTTCGGGATAACGCGACAACTCGTCGCGCACACGTTTCATCACTTCGCTGATATCCTCCGATTCCCGCTCCTTCCAGGACTTGAGGATCACTGTCAGTTGGCTGCGGGCCTGGTTGCTGCCCACACGAGGACTCGAACCCGTCACGTTGAGTACATACTCCACATCGGGATCCTGCATCAGAAAGGCCATCGCCCGGTCGGTCACCGTACGCGTACGCTCGATGGTCGCCCCTTCCGGAAGTTCCAGTTCGACGGTGAAATACCCCTGATCCTCCTGCGGCATGAAACTCTCGGGCACGAGTTTATTCATCAACCAGATACCGATGAGTACCACGCCGAAGGCGGCGAACATACGGCGCGAATGGGCGAGCGCCCGGCCGATCATACGGCCGTAGAGCTTATTGCCTTTCGCAAGACCGAAATTGATATACCGGAAAAACCGTTTCTTCCGGCCGCCTCTGTCGGGCTTCAACAGGTAGGCGCACATCACGGGGCTGAGCGTCAGCGCCACGACCGTAGAGATGATTACCGATACGGCGATCGTAATGGTAAACTGGCGATAGAGCTGCCCCGTAATGCCCGAAAGGAAGCTCACCGGGACGAACACGGCGCACAGCACCAGCGACATGGCGATCAACGCTCCGCTCAGGCTCCGCATTGCCTTCTTGGTCGCTTCGTAGGGCGAAAGCCCCTCCTCGTTCATGATGCGATCGACGTTTTCGACCACGACGATCGCGTCATCGACCACGATACCGATGGCAAGAATCAGACCCAGCAGGGTCAGCATATTGAGCGAGAAGCCGAACACGAGCATCACGCCGAAGGTACCGATGAGCGAGATCGGCACGGCCACGATCGGAATGAGCGTCGCCCGCCAGCTCTGCAACGAAAGGAATACCACCAGAATCACCAGCAGCAACGCTTCGAAAAGCGTCTGATAGACGTGATGGATCGATTCGGAAATGTAGGTAGTCATATCGAAAGGAATCTCGTAAGAGATACCCTCCGGAAAATTGCGGCTGATCTCCTCCATCTGGGCCTTCACCGCCTCGGCCACCTCCATTGCATTGGCTCCCGGAAGCATCTTGATCTCCAGCACGGCGGCATTACCGCCGTTGATACCGCTTTCGGTATTGTAGGACGACGCTTCGAGCGAAATGCGCGCCACGTCTTTCAGGCGGATGATCGAACCGTCGGGATTGGCCCGGATGACGATATCTTCGAACTGGCTGACCGACGACAAACGTCCCTGCGCCGTAATGGGGATCGTCACGTCGAGGCCCGTCATCGGAGCCTGCCCCAGCACGCCGGCCGCCGACTCGCGGTTCTGATCCTTCAACGCGGATTGCAGATCCTTGACCGTCAGCCCCAGGTCGGCCAGCTTGTCGGGCTGCACCCAGATCTGCATGGCGTAGTAGCGGCTGCCGACGTTCGAAATACTGCCCACGCCGGGAATACGGCGCAGCAGGTCCAGCACGTTGAGCGTGGCGTAATTACTCAAATATATTTCGTCGAACTTGGGGTCGGACGAGAGCAGCGTGATGGTCATCAGTTTGCTGGCGGCCTGTTTCTCGACCGAAATACCGTTCTGCACCACCTCGGCCGGCAGGCGTGCCTCGGCCTTCTTCAGGCGGTTCTGGACATCCACGGCCGCCAGATCGGGATCGACCGAAATATCGAAGGTGACGGTCGCGGAGAAACCGCCCGAGTTGGAGCTCGACGACTCCATGTAGATCATGCCGGGGGTACCGTTCAACTCCTGCTCGATGGGCGTAGCCACGGCCTGCGTCACGGTCTGCGCATCGGCACCGGGGTACGACGCCGAGATACGCACCACGGGAGGTACGATCTGGGGGTACTGGTCGACGGGCAGCAGTGCCAGGCCGATGAAACCCACGATCACGATGATGATGGACAGCACCGTCGAAAAGACGGGCCTGTCGATAAAGAAGTCCGCTTTCATAGGCTACTGTTGTTTTTCGGCCTCCTCATCGCGGCGCGGAGCGACCGGTTCGACTTTCATGCCGTGCTGGAGTTTATGGTAGCCCTCGACGACGATATCCTCGCCCCGCACCAGGCCGCGTTCGACGACGATGTTGTTGCCCCATTCGGGACCCGTCTCGACAAAACGCTTCTCGACGATGCTGTCGGGGCGCACCACGTAGATGTAGGCGCCGCCCTTCTCGATCTCGATGGCCTTCGACGGCACGACGACGGCATCCTCACGCACGTCGAGCAGCAACCGCACCTTGGTGAACTGCCCCGGCAGCAGGATGTGGTCGGGGTTGGCCATCTCGGCTCGCACGGAGAAGGTACCCGTCTGCGGATCGACCTGCGGGTCGGCGAAATCGACCAGGCCGCGGTAGGGGTATTCCGAACCGTCGGCCAGGGTCACGGTGATGTAGGGATCCCACTTGCGGGTCGAATCGCGGTGCCCGAGGTTGACGTTGCGCGCCTTGCTGCGCAGGTAGTCGAGGGCCGTCATGCTGAAATCGACACGCACGGTATCGCTCTTCACGACCGTGGCGAGCAGCGATTTGCCGCTCGGCCCCACGAGCGTACCGATGTCGGCGTTGCGTTCGGAGATATAACCCGAAATAGGCGACTGCACGGAGGTATAGCCCAGGGTCATCTGCGCCTGCGTGAGGTCGGCCTCGCCGACGGCCACGTCGGCCACGGCACTCTCGTAAGCCGCCGTGGCATTGTCGAGTTCGAGCTGGCTGGCGGCACTCTGTTCGAAGAGCGGACGTCGCGCTTGGCTTTCAGCGCCTGCGCCCGGGCCTTGTTCAACTGCGCCTTGGCCTTGTCGACGCGTGCACGGTAGACCCGGGGGTCGATCACGAAGAGGGTTTGTCCCTTCCTGATGTAGGTACCCTCGGCGAAGAGCATCTTTTCGAGGTAGCCCTCGACGCGGGCGCGGATTTCGACGAACTGCTGGGCGCGGATGCGGCCTACGTAATCGCCATAGATATTGACGTCTTCGGTCGTTACGGGTTCCACCGCCACGACGGGCAGGACGACTGCGGCGGGACGCGGCCGGAGCAGGATGACGAGCAACACCGTCACGACCACAAGGCCGGCAATGACTCCGATCCACTGGCCTCGGCTCAGTCTTATCCGGACATGGGCAACACGGGAGGCCGCTTTCTTCACACCGTTCAGGTTCAGCTCCTGCAAATTCGGTTTCAATTTGTCAAATTTCATAAAGCACTAATATCATTGGGGGCAGCAAAACGGGGTTCAAACCTTGCGCCAGAATTGCAGGCAGCCCATTAAAACATTTATTGACAGCAAAATATCTACCAAATACCAAATCAAATATATACAAAAATCTGTGGAATAATTCTACATCCGTGTGGAATTATTCCACAACACCCCGGCAAAGCGTCCGCCTGCCCGGGGTCTTGCGACGGCCGGAGCCGTAACCGGCGCATCCGAACGCATTGGAGGCAACCGCCCCGGCTTCGCGGCGCAAAGGTAACAAAACAAGTCCGGGCAGGCGAAAAACTGCACCAGGAAGGTTACAGCAAATCCGCCCGGAATATTATCCGAAGCGGGCACAGTCCCGGCGGGAAAGCCATAATCCCGGGGAAACATCCCGTCAGAAGGACACAAAAAAAGACCCGCACGGGTCTTTTTTGCCATATCGCGGCAACGCGGTTCAGCGCTTACGCCCCGCCTCCCGGGATGTTTCGCATGCCTGTGCCTGCGAAGCAGACTGCGACCATGCTGAAATTCTATTCCGGAGGGCTTATTCCCGCCCCCGGATGAGGCTGCCGTCCCCGGTCACCTTGAGGATCCGGGCGTTTCCAGAGGGCTCAAATCCCCCCCCCTCACGGTTCTCTCCATCCTCCGGGAAACGGATGTCGATCGGATGGGCGAAGACAAAACGCGCACCGGAGGTATAGGTCGGATCGACCCAGATGCGGCCGCCGAAGATCATGGCTATCTGGCGACAGATGGCAAGGCCGAGGCCCGTGCCCTTCTTTTTGTTGCCGTCGAGTTTCTCGAAACGGTTGAAGACCATCTCCTGTTTGTCGAGCGGGATGCCGGGGCCCGTATCTGTCACCGAGAAGAGCACTTCCCCGTGTGCCTCGTCGACCTCCACGCCGAGCGTGATACTCCCCTGGGAAGTGAACTTGCCGGCGTTGGTGAGCAGGTTGATCAGGATCTGCGACAAGCGGTGGACATCGGTTACGAGCATATAGGAACCCACGGCACATTCGAGACGCCCCTCGACACCTTCCTGCCGCGTATGGGCGGTCGTCATGAGCACATGCTGGCAGACCTGCACGATCTCCTCGGACGAGTAGTTGAATTTGATCTTGCCGCATTCGAGCGACGAAATGTCGAGGATGTCGTTCAGCAGCGTGAGCAGCATCTCGGAATTGTTGACCACGATGGCGCAGTACTCGGCACGCTCCTCCTGCGAAAGTTCCTCGCCCTGCATCAGCGACGAGAAGCCCACGATGGCGTTGAGCGGCGTGCGGATCTCATGGCTCATATTGGCCAGGAACGCCGATTTGAGCATGTCGGACTCTTCGGCCTTCTCGCGGGCGACCACCAGCTGTCCCTCGCGCTCTTCGAGCGTGCGCTTGAGGCGCCGCGTGCGCAGGAAAAGCGCCGCGACGAAGACCAGCAGCAGCACCAGCAGTACGATACCCGCCACGAGCAACTCGATGTAATGGGAATATTTCGAGAGTTTGGCCGCTACGGTATCCTCGACCACACTCCCCTTGGGAAGGGCGTATTCGGCAATCTTCAACTCTTTGAGCTTGCGCGAATCGAAGAGGTACTGGCCGTCCGTAAGATGGAAATGCGTCCCGTCTATCCTGCCCGATGTGTAGTACTCCTTGATCTGCGAAGCGATGACCGAGGCTGCATTCTCGTATTTGGGGACATAGCCACCCACGGCCACGTCGCCGATGCCGATCTGGGATATCGAGAAGACCGGGATGCGCGGATTGAACTGCACCAGGTCGTTGAGCGAACGCTGCATGAGGTACTCCCCGTCGCGGCCCACACGCCAGGTACCGAGTATCGCCGCGGAACGGTGCGACAGCGACGCATAGGTATCATGCATCGCCTCGTCCCCTTCGCGGCTGTCCACCAGCACAAGGTTCATGTCGGGATAGTTCTTCATCTCCTCGCGCACGAGTGCCTGGAGCGAAATACCCCCGTAGGTGTTATCCGAGATGAAGGCGACGTTCTCGGCCTCGGGGAAAAGCGAACGGATCAGCTCGATATTGCGACGGACGTCGTACTTGTTGAGCATACCGCCCACATTGTTCAGGCTGTCCGTCATGTTCATGTAATTGATCGAAGGGGGCAGCCACATGCCGAGACTGTCCTCCGGCGGCGGGAGCACGATGCCATTGGAGCTGACATAGCAGCAGAAGCACATCACATCCTTGGGGATATGCCCCAGCGAGACGAACGACGCCCAGGCCTCCTGCCCCAGCAGGACGATGGCGCGAAGCCCCTTGTTCTCATACCGGGAAATCATGTTCTCGGTCTGCGACATCCAGATAGGTGCGTCGTTGATGCTCTTGCATTCGAGCGTTTCGACATAGATATCACACGGTACGCCCGAGGCCAGGATGTTGCGTTCGAACTCGGCGATGAAGCCCGACATGCGGCGCGTATCGGGATTATACGAAGAAATTATCAGGATGCTCTCCCTCTCCTGCGGCTCCTGCGCCCGGAGCAATGCCGGCAGCAGGGCGCAACAGAGAAGAAGCATCCGAAATTTTATCACGGGGTTTCTGGTCATAGTTTTCCTTGTCTATCGCGAAAGCAGCGCCGTAATCCGCGTACGGAGTTCATCCGCCCGCAGAGGTTTGGCAAGACATTCGTTGAAGCCGGCCTGGAACATGCGTTGGCGGTCGGTCTCGAACGCATAGGCCGTAAGTGCGATGACGGGGACATCGGGCGCAATCTCCCGCACGCCCCGAAGCGCCTCATAGCCGTCCATGACGGGCATGTTGATGTCCATCAGCACCAGGTCGGGGCGGCTGTCGGAAAACAGGGCGACGGCCTCTTTTCCGTTCCATGCGTGTAACAGGTCGTAATCACGGCGCAGCAACACCTCGACAAGCTTATAATTACTCGGATTATCCTCGGCAACCAGCAAGCGGGGACGGTTGCCGACCGGATTTACACTATTGTCACACTCCATCGCTTCATCGGTTTAACAAAATCGCCCGACAGCGGCAAAGACCGGACAATTGCACAAAAATACCATTTTTTTGATTAATAATAAAATATTTCCCTTTAAAAATTAACAGCACCCCGAAAACAGGACGGGAAATCCGGGCGTTTTTGACATATAAATTACCTTAAAAGTTTATAATGCCAATTTTTTTACCGATATTTGCACGGGGTATCCGGATCAGGAGCGGGAAACGACACGGTTTGCAACGCCCGCTCCGGAATTCCAGGTAAATTAAATAAACAACCGCCCGGAACCGGACAACGAGCATGCGACGCTTCCCGTTCCGGAAAAACCCGATGACAACGAACCGCCGAACATGAACCGCAAGAAAGTACTGATCGTAGACGACAAGGAGCAAATCGCAAAAATCCTTTTCGCATACCTCCAACCAGATTACGAATGTTTTTACATGCAGAACCCGCCGCAGGCCATCGAGTGGCTCTCGCGGGGGAACATGCCCGACCTGATTATTTCGGACATCCGCATGCCCGAAATGCGCGGCGACGAATTCCTGGCATACCTCAAGCTCAACGAACTCTTCAAGCAGATCCCGGTCGTGATGCTTTCGAGCGAGGACAGCACCTCGGAACGCATCCGCCTGCTGGAAGAGGGTGCGGAAGACTATATCGTCAAACCGTTCAACCCGCAGGAACTCAAAATAAGGATTAAAAAGATTTTGGATTGAAGTACCCCGTCATCTACATCAAAGGCAGAGGCAACCACACGGCCCGTTTCACGGAGCTGACCGAGGGACAGATGCGTATCGCAGGGGATATCGGCGCAGCCATGGGCAAGCTCATGCCGCTCAAGGACGACCACGCCTTCATCCTCTACGAACAGCAGGGCGAGGAGGACATCCGCAGCATCCGCTTCCTGCGTTCCTGGTTCCCGGGCGCCGGCATCGTCCTCATCACCTCGGGGCAGCTGACCGGGGAGGAGCGGCGTGCGTACCTCGGAGCCGGCGTGAACAGCGCCGTGCCGGGCGACATATCGCGCGCAGATTTCCTCCGCATACTGCAATTCATGACCGACTATACATTCGTCCGCAAACCCGTCGCAGGCGCCGGGAACGAAGTACGGTTGTTCCGCATGCCGCTCTGGAAACGGGCGTTCGACATCGCGGCATCGCTCTCGGCGATCCTCCTGCTCTCGCCCCTGCTCATAGCCGTGGCCGTGGCCGTCAGACTCGACAGCCCGGGGCCGGTCATCTACAAGTCGAAACGCGTGGGAAGCAACTACCGGATCTTCGATTTCCTGAAGTTCCGCTCGATGCGCTCCGACGCCGACCGGCGGCTCAAGGAGCTGGAGGATCTGAACCAGTATGCCTCGGCACCCGCCGCGGAAGACGACGCGAAGATGACGCTCGACGACGAAGAGATCCGCAAACTGCTGGCGGACACCGAAAACGGCATGCTCTATGCAGACGATTTCGTGATCCCCGAGGAGGCCCATCAGCACCAGCTGGAAACCGAACAGGAAAACGCGTTCGTGAAGATCGAGAACGACCCCCGCATCACGCGCCTGGGGCGTTTCCTGCGTAAATACAGCATCGACGAACTCCCGCAGCTCTTCAACATCCTGCGGGGCGACATGTCGGTCGTGGGCAACCGCCCGTTACCCCTCTACGAGGCCGAACGCCTCACGAGCGACGAATATATCGAACGGTTCATGTGCCCCTCGGGCCTCACGGGACTGTGGCAGGTCGAAAAACGCGGGCAGGCGGGGAAACTCTCGCCCGAACAGCGCAAGCAGCTCGACATCGAATACGCCCGCAGGATGTCGCCGTGGTTCGACCTGAAAATAATCCTGCGCACGTTCACCGCATTCATACAGAAAGAAAATGTTTAAAACCCAGCAACATATGAAAAGGGCCGTCTTCACACTCTGGCTGCTGCTGGCTGCTGTCGCCGCAACGGCGCAAAGCGAGCCTACGCCACCCGAATTCGAATACAGCGACCTGCAACGGCTTACTCCGGAAGATTACATCGACATGCAGCTGCCCCCGCTCCACGTACTGATGGAGAATGCGCGCCATGCACCGCAGGTCGGCTATTACGAGTCGAACCGCGAGATCGAGGAGCGCGAACTGAAAACCGTGCGCCGCAACTGGATGCGCAATTTCAAGCTCAACGCCAACTACAACTACGGATCGTCGGACATCTACAACCAGAATTATCAGGACAGCAACATCCCGATATGGACGACGACCACAACCGGGCGCGAGCAAAGCTGGTGGAACGTCGGGGCTTCGTTCTCGATCCCGCTCGACGAGATTTTCAACCGCCGCAACAAGATCAAGCAGCAGAAGAAGCGTATCGAGAATACCCAGTACGACCTCGACCGCTGGTACGACGAGTTGCGCATGAAGATCATCGACGCCTACACCACGGCCGTCGAGCAGCTCTCGATCCTGCGGAGCGCCGCCGAAGCCAAGATCACGTCCGAGGCACAATACCGCATGACCGAAGTGGACTTCGTCAAAGGCAAGCTCGACGCGCAGACGCTGAGCCGCCAGAAGAGCCTCGAAAATTCGGCGACCCGCGAATACGAGCAGGTGCGGCGCAACCTCAACGACGCCCTGCTGCGGCTCGAGATACTCACGCACACGCCGATCATCAACAAACCCATATCAATGCCCGGGACATCGAAAGAAGCGACTAAAACCGAATAGCCTATGAACTACATCGCATATACCGCGCGGTTTCTCTACCGCATCAAGTGGTGGCTGATACTCTGTCCGCTGCTGGTCGCGCTGCTCGTCTACATAAAGATGGGTACCAAACCGCGCAACTACAAGTCCACGACGACAATCTACACGGGCATCGTCTCGGGATACGACATCACGACCACCGAAGGCTCGCGCCAGGACTGGAACGTCATCAACAATGCGATGGACAACCTGATCAACATCATCCTGTCGCAGTCCACGCTCAAGAACGTTTCGCTACGCCTCTACGCACAGGGGCTTACGCACCTCGACCCGGACAACGACAACCAGTACCTCTCGGCACGCACCTCGCGGTACCTGCTGAGCAAAACCCCGCCCGACGTCATGGAGCTCGTCGACCACACTTCGGAAAAGAACACCTACGAGAACCTGCGCAAATACGAAGAGATAGACCATAACAACCACGTCTACGGCATGTTCCACTGGAGCCCTCCGTATTACAGCTACCAGGCGCTGAGCCAGATCAAGGTCAAGAGGCTGGCCAACAGCGACATGCTGGAAATCAGCTACGAGAACGACGACCCGGCCATCGTCTACAACACGCTGATTATCCTCAACGACGAATTCGTCAAGCAGTACCGCGACCTGCGGTTCGGCGAGACGAACAACGTCATCGCCTATTTCGAATCCGAGCTGGAGCGGGTGGGAAACAACCTGCGCAACCTGGAGGATTCGCTGCGCGACTACAACGTCCAGCACCGTGTCATCAACTACGACGAGCAGACCAAGCACATCGCCGCCCTCTCGCGCGACTACGAATTGCGCTACGAGGAGATCCTGCTGAACTTCGAGAGCGCCGAGAAACTGCGCGCCTCGATCGAAGGGCAGCTCGAAGGGTTGCAGGAAACTTTCCGCAACAACGCCGAGTTCATCGAGAAACTCCATAAGATCGGGAGCATCTATTCGCGCCTGTCGGCCGCCGAGGCCTTCCAGCCCGAAACCGACGGCACGGAAGGTATTTCCGACCGGACGGCCATGCCCGCCAGCCGCAACGACACGGGGCAGTTACGCAGGAAACTGAGCGAGGAGACCCGCAGCCTGCAGGAGCTCACCACGAACATCGCCAACCAACAATATACAAAGGAGGGACTTTCGGCCAATACGATCGTGACGGAGTGGCTCGCCGCCGTACTGCTGGCCGAGAAATCCCGCGCCGAACTGGCGGTGATGAAGCTCCGCAAACAGGAACTCGACCAGAAATATACGCAGTTCTCGCCCGTGGGCTCGACCCTCAAACGCAAGGGGCGCGAAATCAACTTCTCGGAACAGTCCTACCTCTCGATCCTCACGGCGCTCAACACGGCCCGCCTGCGCCAGAAGAACCTGCAGATGACTTCGGCGACGCTGAAGATCATCAACGCTCCGGTGCTTCCCCTGGAGGCGGAACCGAGCAAACGCAAGATGATGGTTGCCGCGGCAGGCCTCGCCACGCTCCTGTTCGTACTGGGATTCTTCATCCTGCTCGAACTGCTCGACCGCACGCTGCGTGACAAAGTCCGCGCCGAGCGCATCACCAAGGGGCGGGTCATCGGGGCCTTTCCCGGCAAAGCCTATTTCGGACAGCGGAGGTTCACCAAGCAATACCGTGAGATCGCATCCCGCTACATCGGCAATGCGGCGGTCAACTATTTCGACCCGGCCAAACAGCCCAACGTGCTCAATATCCTGAGTACCGAACGCGGGGACGGCAAGAGCCTGATCGCCGAACACCTGGCGGCATTCTTCCGCGAAGCGGACATGAAAGTCCGCATCGTTTCGTGGAACAAGGATTTCGACATCGAACGCAAGGAGTACCTGCTGGCCGAGAAACTCGGGGATTTCGTGCGCGACATCCCGGGCGAAGTTCCCCTCGCCGAGGCCGACGTGGTGCTGGTAGAATACCCGCCCTTCGCCACGAGCTCCGTACCGAAGGAGTTGCTGCGCCATGCGGCGCTGAGCATCGTCATCGCCCCGGCGAACCGCACGTGGAAAGATACCGACCAGCTGCTTTTCGAAAAGGCAGAAAAACTCTCGGGACGCACCCCCGTCGTACTCTGCCTCAACTGCGCGGGCCGCGACGTGGTGCAAACCTTCACGGGCCTGATGCCTCCGTACAGCCGCCTCCGCAGGTTGGGGTATCAGATCAGCCAGTTCGGGTTCACGGCCGTCAAATAAACAGCGACACGTCATGGAACGCTACGGCAGCATAACCACCCCGGTCAGCGTGCCCCGGCTCATCGTCGGGGCAATGCTGGCCGCCGGTGTGGCCGTGCTCATCCTGGCGTTCACCCAATACGGGTTGCTTGCCGGACTGGCCGTCTCGGTGATCCCGGCGGCACTGTGCATCCTGTGGGTCACACTGCGCAACCCCGCCATTTCGATGCTCGGGTTGTTCGTGGCCAACTATTTCATCATGGCGCTCACGCGTTACGCCCACGACCTGCCGTTTGGGATGATCCTCGACGCACTGATCTTCTACAACATCCTGATTATAACGCTGCAAGCCCTGATGCGCCCCATCGAATGGAAGCGCGCCAGTTCGGGGCTGACCGTCGTGGCGGCGATCTGGATGGCCTACTGCATCCTCGAAATAGTGAACCCGGAGTCGGTCTCGGTCGCGGGATGGTTCTCGTCGGTGCGGTCGATCGCCTTCTATTTCTTCTTCATCGTCGTGCTCACACAGCTCACGATGACCGAGTACAAATACCTGAAATACATGCTCGCCGTTTGGTCGGTGCTGACACTGATCGCCGTCGGGAAAGCCTGCATGCAGAAATTCTTCGGCTTTAACGCCGCGGAGAACTACTGGCTGTTCGTGCTGGGTGGCCGTTCGACACACATCATCCACAGCGGCGTGCGTTACTTCTCGTTCTTCAGCGACGCGGCCAATTTCGGCGGCTCGATGGGGCTGTCGATGGTCGTATTCTCGATTTCGGCGCTCTACTACCGCAACTCGTGGATGAAGCTCTACCTGCTGCTCGTGGCGGCCGCGGCATGCTACGGCATGCTGATCTCGGGAACCCGCAGCGCACTGGCCGTACCGTTCGTGGGCTACTCGGCCTTCATCATGATGTCGCGCAACATCAAGATGATCGGCGCGGGTGTTTTCCTGATCATCGCAGCCTTCATCTTCCTGAAATTCACCACCATCGGGCAGGGAAACAGCATTATCCGGCGTGCCCGCAGCGCCTTCAACACAAACGACCCCTCGTTCCAGGTGCGCCTGGCAAACCAGGCCAAACTGCGCGAACTGATGGCTGACAAGCCTTTCGGCGCCGGACTGGGACACGGTGGCGGCAAGGCCAAGACCTTCGCCCCGAATGCGGCATTGTCGCAGATTCCGACCGACTCGTGGTTCGTGATGGTCTGGGTCGAAACGGGTGTCGTCGGCATCCTGCTGCACATCGGCATCCTGCTCTACATCCTGGCGCGGGGCGCCTACTTGGTGGTCTTCAAACTGAGGAACACCCAGCTGAGGGGATTCACGGCGGCGCTTACGGCGGGAATCTCGGGCATCGTGGTCATGGCCTATGCCAACGAGATCCTGGGGCAGATCCCCACGGGCGCCATCCTCTACATGAGCATGGGTTTCATCTTCCTCGCACCGCGTTTCGACCGTGAACTGGCGCGCAAGGAGATACTGGACAGGGCGATGTCCGCACAACGGCCGCACGCAAGGGAAAATTACGAATAGCATGAAACCGCTGATTTCGGTCATATCGGTCAATTACAATGGCTACGGGCTCACCTGCGCCATGGTCGAATCGCTGCGGCGGCACGTCACCGCGCCGCTGGAGATCATCGTGGTGGACAACGGTTCCGCCCGCGACGAGGCGGCCATGCTGCGCGAACGCTACCCGGGGATCAAGGCACTGCGCAGCGAGCGCAACCTGGGGTTCGCCGGAGGCAACAACCTGGGGTTCGCAGCCGCGGCAGGCGATTACCTGCTGTTGCTCAACAACGACACCGAGGTCGAAGACGATACGCTGCATTACCTCTGCGAAACCCTGGCGGACAACCCCGCGATCGGTGCCGTATGCCCGAAGATCCGGTTTTTCGCACCCCCGCGGCATATCCAGTTCGCCGGGTATACGCCTCTGACGCACGTTACGCTGCGCAATGCGCTCATCGGCTTCGGGATGCCCGACGACGGGTCGTTCGACATGCCGCGCGACACGCCCTACGCCCATGGCGCGGCGATGATGGTACGGCGCGAAGTACCCCGAAAAGCCGGGCCGATGCCCGACATCTATTTCCTCTACTACGAAGAACTCGACTGGTCGGTGCGTATCCGTGAACAAGGCTGGAAAATAGCCTACGACCCCCGTTGCACGGTATTCCACAAGGAGAGCGCGACGACCGGACAGCAAAGTCCCCTGAGAAGTTACTACCTGACCCGCAACCGGTTGCTGTTCGCATGGCGGAACCTGCACGGCACCGCCCGGATGCTTTCCGTCGCCTACCAGCTCCTCATCGCCGTGCCCAAAAGCATCGCCGCGGCGCTGGCACACGGGCGCTGCGACCTGGCAAAGGCCATACGGCACGGTGCCGGAGGCTTCTTCACCCTGAAAAACAAAACGGTATGATGTTGCTGCTCGACATCCTCGACTGGATATTCGTCTTCGTGCTGGGACTCCCGGTGCTCTACCTCTTCGTCTTTGCGGCCGCCTCGACTCGCTCACGCAAGGACACCTATCCCCCGGCACGGCGGCAACGCAGGTTCGTGACGCTGATCCCGGCCTACAAAAGCGACGCGGTGATCGTCCGTACGGCACAGGCCGCGCTGCAACAGGACTATCCGCAGGAACTGCACGAGGTGGTCGTCATCGCCGACCGGCTGCAACCGGCCACGCTCGCCGAGTTGCGCCGGATGCCGATCCGCGTGCTGGAAGCCTCCTTCGAGAACAGCTCCAAGGCCAGGGCGCTCAACTTTGCCGTAGGGGAAATCGGCCCGGACGGCGCGGAGGCCGTGGCGATACTCGACGCCGACAACCTGGCGGGCAGGGAGTTCATCGCCCGCATGAACGACGCCCTCGACAGCGGCATCCAGGCCGTGCAGGCACACCGCACGGCCAAGAACCGCGACACGGACACCGCCGTACTCGACGCAGCGAGCGAGGAGGTCAACAACTCGATCTTCCGCCGCGGGCATGTGGCGCTGGGATTCTCTTCGGCGCTGATCGGCTCGGGCATGGCCTTCGATTACAAATGGTTCCGCGAAAATATCGCCTGCTGCACCACTTCGGGCGAGGACAAGGAGCTCGAAGCGCTGCTGCTGAGGCAGGGCATCTACATCGACTACCTGGACGACGTGCGCGTGCTGGACGAAAAGGTACAGGGCGAAAGTGCCTACTACAACCAGCGGCGGCGCTGGATAGCGGCGCAGTTCTACGCCCTTTCATCGGCCGTAAGGCAGCTTCCGGGAGCAATCCTCTCGGGGAATACGGATTACTGCGACAAGCTGCTGCAATGGTGCCTGCCGCCGCGCATCCTGCTGTTGGGGCTGGTGCCGCTGTGGGCCGTCGTTATGACGGTATGCGCACCCATGGGTTCGATAAAATGGTGGGTGGCCGTCCTGCTGCTGCTCCTGGCCATGGCGATGGCGCTGCCCGACGAGCAGGCCGACGACCGCCTGGGGCATGCCCTTCGGCGGATGCCCGTCCTGTTCCTGCTGACGCTGGCTAACCTCTTCCGGCTGCGGGGCACCAAAGACAAATTCATCCACACCGAACATACCGGGGCCGGAAGCGAAGCCCCCGGAAACAATACCGGAAACCGACCATGAAAATCGCGATCGAGGCGCAGCGCATCTTCCGCCCCAACAAACACGGCATGGACTTCGTGGCGCTCGAAACCATCCGCTGCCTGCAACGGCTCGACACGAAGAACGAATACTTCATCTTCACGGGCGAAGGCGAAGACCGCTGCCTGGAGGAGAGCCCAAACATGCACATCACAACGCTCCGCTGCCCGAGCTACCCGCTGTGGGAACAGTGGGCGCTGCCGCGCGCCGTGGCCCGTGTGAAGCCCGACCTGCTGCACTGCACGAGCAACACGGCACCCGTATGGGGAAAGGCCCCGCTGGTCTTGACGCTCCACGACATCATCTTCCTCGAGGAACAGGCCGCGCGCAACAAATCGCTCTACCAGTCGCTGGGGCGCATCTACCGCCGCCTGGTAGTGCCGCGCATCCTGCCCAGATGCCGGATGGTCGTCACCGTCTCGCAATTCGAGTGCGACCGCATCCGCACCGCACTGAACTTCGACCCCGGACGCATCATGGCCATCCACAACGGCTACAACGACCGGTTCCGCCCGATGGAAGGCACGGCGGAAACCGTCCGCAAATACCTGCAAGACCCCGAATTCCTCTTTTTCCTGGGCAATACCGACCCCAAAAAGAACACGCCCGGCACGCTGAAGGCTTATGCCGAATACGTACGGCGCTCCGAAAAGCCGCTGCCGCTGCTGGTCGCAGACCTCGGGGAACAACCCGCAGAGGCGATCCTGCGCGAGATCGGCGAACCCCGACTGCGCGGAATGCTCCGCCTGGCGGGATATATCCCCAACAGCGACCTGCCGGCCATCTACAACGAAGCTTCGGCATTCCTCTACACCTCGCTGCGCGAGAGTTTCGGCATTCCCCAGCTCGAAGCGATGGCCTGCGGCACGCCCGTGGTGACATCCGCGGCCTCGGCGATCCCCGAGGTGGCGGGCCAAGGCGCCATCCTCGTCGACCCTACCGACCCGACGGCGATCGCCGATGCCCTGCTGCGGCTCGAAACCGATACGGAGTTCCGCGCAGGACAGGTCGCCTACGGCCTCGAACGGGTAAAACAATTCTCGTGGGAAAAGACCGCCCGGCACTTGCTGGCACTTTACGAATCGCTCGGGAAGACAAACTGAATACCGTACTGCCGAAATTTCGTGCTCCGGATTCAAAACCCCGGACAGCCGCATTGCAAAAGTTCGTTATATAACACTGTAATTGACTTATGATTGAAAAGATCAGAAATAACCCCCGGCTCAAACAATTCGTCATCGGGCTGATTTCGCCGCACAAACACCCCCGGCCCCGCCTTTGGGTACGCTGGTTCGTGAACCCTTTTGTTCACAAAAAAGGCCGCGGTGCGCTTATCCGCCGCCACGCGCGGCTCGACGTTTTCCCCTGGCGGCGCTTCGAAGTGGGACGCGACGCCCTGATCGAGGATTATGCGGTCGTCAATAACGGTGCGGGAGACGTGGTGATCGGCGACCAGGCGCGCATCGGCATCGGATCGGTGGTCATCGGCCCCGTGCGCCTGGGCGACCGGGCCGGACTGGGCCAGCATGTCTTCATCTCGGGGTTCAACCACGGTTATGCCGACGGGACACGAGACTCGAATGCACAGGAACTCGTGCGCAAAGAGGTGACGATCGGACGTGAATCGCATATCGGCGCCAATTCGGTGGCGTCACGATCGGCGAACGCTGCCAGATCGGCGCCGGGAGCGTCGTCACCAAGGACATCCCCTCGTACAGCGTCGCCGTAGGCAACCCGGCGCGCGTAATCAAGCGTTATGACGCCGCACGCGCAAAATGGATACGTGTCGATGAATAACCCGAAAGTCAGCGTCATCATTCCCGTATACAATACGGAGGCCTATGTTGAACAGACCCTGCGTTCGATCATGGGACAGACCCTGCGCGACATCGAACTGATCGTCATCAACGACGGCTCGACGGACGGCAGCCTGTCCGCACTCGAACGCATAGCCACCGGAGACGACCGCATCCGGCTCTACACCCAGCCCAACAAAGGGCTTTCGCAGACCCGCAACGCAGGGATCGACCGTGCCCGGGGCGAATTCATCTACTTCATGGACAGCGACGACCTGCTGGAGCCCGACGCCCTCGAACGCTGCTACGAACGCTGCCAGTCAGACCGGCTCGATTTCGTATTCTTCGACGCCGAAAGCTTCGGGGCGGCGGCCTCCGACGCCGCATGGTTCGACTACCGGCGTGCAAAATATTTCGGAACGGAGGTCTGCGACGGCACCGACCTGCTGCGCAGGATGCTCGCACTGCACTGCTACCGGGCTTCGGCCTGCCTGAGTTTCATCCGCACCGCCTACCTGCGCGGGCTGGGACTGCGCTTCTACCCGGGGATACTCCACGAAGACGAACTCTTCACCCCGCAGCTCTATCTCGGGGCGACGCGCGCCGGCGGGATCGAGCGTTCGTTCTTCAAGCGGCGCATACACGGGGATTCGATCATGGGACGCGGGTTCTCGCGCCGCAACCTCGAAGGCTATACCACCGTACTGCGCGAACTGAACCGCTTTGCCGCGCCGCGCGACGCCGGCCAGCGGCAACTCATACGCACGCTCACGAGGCAGATACTGCGCCCCGTGATGCGCAACGCCTGGGCGCTCCCGGCCGGGACACGCTGGAAACTGGCCTGGGATGCCCTGCGCCACTACCCGGGCAGCATCGACGGCCGCGCCCTGGCAACACTGCTGTTCAAGAAACCGTTAAAGAAAGGGAACGGGAAATGAGTGTCAGGCGGGAATTGGCTTCGGGTGTATTCTACACCTCGATCGCGAAATACGCGGGCATCGTCGTAACGCTCGTGGTGACGGGTATCCTTTCGCGCCTGTTCACCCCCGAGGAGTTCGGCGTGGTGAACATCGCCACGGTAGTGATCGCCTTCTTCGCCATCTTCAGCGACCTGGGCATCGGCCCGGCCGTCATCCAGCACAAAAACCTCGACAGGCACGACCTGGGCGGGATATTTTCGCTCTCGGTATGGTCGGGGGCAGTCATGGCGCTGCTGTTTTTCGCAGCCGCCGGCTGGATCGCCTCTCTCTACGGCGATTCGCAGGTGCTGCGCAACGTCCTGCGCATCCTCGCGCTGAACCTCTTTTTCGCCGCGGCCAACATCGTCCCCAATGCACTTATCCTGAAGGAGAAACGCTTCCGGTTCGCCGCCATGCGGTCGCTCACGGTGCAAATCGCAGGGGGCACGGCCGCCATCGCCGCGGCCTATGCCGGGGCAGGCATCTACGCACTGACGATCAACCCGGTGTTTTCGAGCCTGATGCTCCTGGCGATAAACTACCGCCAGAACCCGCTGCCGCTGCGCCTGCGCCCGGGACGCAAGGCGCTGGGCAAAGTATTCTCGTTCTCGGCCTACCAGTTCTCATTCCAGTTGATAAACTATTTCAGCCGCAACCTCGACAAGCTACTCATGGGACGTTACATGAGCCTCTCGCAACTGGGTTATTACGACAAGTCGTACCGGCTGATGATGCTCCCGCTGCAAAACATCGCCTATGTCATTTCGCCCGTCATGCACCCCATTTTTTCGGAGATGCAGCACGACCTGAAGCAGTTGGGCGCCTCCTACCTGAAAGTCGTCCGGCTGCTGGCGTTCATAGGGCTGCCGCTCTCGGCCGTGCTCTTCTTCACGGCGCAGGAGCTGGTGCTCATCATCTTCGGCGACCAGTGGGAGCCGTCCGTCCCGGTGTTCCGGATACTGGCGCTCTCGGTCGGCATCCAGATCGTGATGTCCACCTCGGGGTCGATCTTCCAGGCCGCCAACGCCACGCGGATGCTCTTCTTCTGCGGCGTATTCTCGGCGGCGCTCAACGTCGCGGCGATCTGCACCGGCATCTTCGCATTCGGGACGACCGAAGCCGTGGCCTGGTGCATCTGCGCCTCGTTCGCCGTCAACTTCGTGCAGTGTTACCACGCGTTGTTCTGCCTTACGCTGCGCACGGGATGGCGCCGGTTCTGGCGGAATTTCCTCTCGCCGCTGCTGCTCACGGCACTCGTCGGCCTGCCCCTGGCAGCAGTCGGATGGCTTCTCCCGCCGATGCCGCTCGTGGCGTCGCTCGCCCTCAAGGGGACGGCGGCACTCGGCGTATGGCTCCTTTATGTGCACCTGAGCGGCGAATACGACCTGAAAGGGCTTGCAGGACAGCTCCTGGCCCGCAAAAAACGATAACAACATGAAAGGATTATTTGTCGTCTTCCACGGGTTTTCGGCCCACAGTGGCATCAGCAAGAAGATTTTTGCCCAATGCGACGCACTGCGGCGCAACGGCGCCGATATCGAGTTGTGCCACATCGAGATAGCGCCCGACGGCACGCAGCGCCGAATGGTCGGCGGGCAGGCGATCCGCACCTTCGGCAAGGGATTGCGGGCCAAGCTCGAAAAAAGGGTCTCGCTGAGCGACATCACGCGCTACATCCGCCACGAAGGGGTGGAGTTCCTCTACATCCGCCACGACCACAACGCCAGCCCGGTGCTGATCGGCTGGCTGCGCAAGGTCAAAAAACTCGGCGTGCGGATCGCGCTCGAAATCCCGACCTACCCTTACGACGCCGAATTCGCGCAGTCGCCCGCGGTGCGGAAACTCAAACTGCGCATCGACCGCATGTTCCGCTGCCGCATGGCCCGTTACGTCGACCGCATCGTCACTTTCTCCGATGATACGGAGATATTCGGCCGCCCGACGATCCGCATTTCCAACGGCATCGACTTCGGGAGTATCCCGCTCAAAACCCGGGGGCACGGGGATCACCACAACATCCGGCTGCTGGCCGTGGCGAACATCCATTTCTGGCACGGCCTCGACCGCGTGATCGAAGGGCTCAGGGAGTATTACGCCGCCCCGCACCAGTGCATCGTCCGCCTGCGTATCGCAGGCGACGGCGTGGAAACGCTCATCGCAGAATACCGCCGCAGGATCGACGCATACTCCCTGACGGAGTATGCCGAAGTCATCGGCCCCCGTTCGGGCGCTGCGCTCGACGCCGAATTCGAGTGGTGCGACATGGGCATCGCCAGCCTCGGACGCCATCGCAACGGCATCACCGGCATCAAGACGCTCAAAAACCGCGAGTACGCCGCACGCGGCATCCCGTTCGTATACTCGGAACGGGACAGCGACTTCGACGGCATGGGCTACGTGATGAAAGCCCCGGCCGACGACACGCCCCTCGACATCGCGGCGCTCGTGCGTTTCTACGACGGGCTGCACCTCACACCCGCACAGATCCGCGGCACGGTCGAGGGGCGCCTCTCGTGGGACAACCAGATGAAACAGGTATTAACCGAACTTTTCGAAGCATGACGACCGTAGCGATACTCTTCTGGGCGGGGGTATTCCTCGTCTTCTACACCTACCTCGGATACGGCATCCTGCTGTGGCTGCTGGTGAAGATCCGCGAAGCCGTGCACCCGGTACGGCGGTACGCCTTTCCTGCCGACCCGCCCGAGGTGACGCTGCTCATCGCCGCCTACAACGAACAGGAGGTCGTGGCGGAAAAGATGGCCAACTGCCGGGCATTGGATTATCCGGCCGGAAAGCTCCGCGTGACGTGGATCACCGAC
>OLZG01000422.1_pt1 | contig 23997 bp, 47 predicted proteins | sample 1644401 | NCBI WGS metagenome assembly OLZG01 (sample SAMEA103958119, study PRJEB25191) | human gut metagenome | biome: human-associated habitat [ENVO:00009003]; feature: intestine environment [ENVO:2100002]; material: feces | place: Germany | collected 2013/2015
ATGAATTCTGATAGATTGTTTAATGAGGTTCAACTATCATCCTCATAAGCTGGCGAGTCTCTGCCCTTAGTAGTATGACCACTAACTAATGCGTCTGATAATACTTCGGATGGATATGAAATGTAACTCATTACTCCTGACTGGCATGTAGTTTCTGTCACTAAAACTACTGGTAATGTGCAATCCATATCCGTATTATCTACGGTATTAATTAGCTGGATAATAGAAACTGTAGTATCATTTTTAGTAAAATGATTTACAGCCTCTTTACCCAACATACCTACTAATAGACCAGCTAATATAGTGAATAGAAATACCCACCACATTTTTGTGGAACGCATAGCGCGTGCTAATACTGCTCCAAATAGAAGCAATACTAAAATCCATGTTGCTGACATAATTAGTAAATTTAATCTGTTAATAATTCTTTTAGTTTCTCTCTTGCCTTATTAAGGCGTGATTTAACTTGAGACTCTGTGAGTCCAAGATGCTCTGAAATCTGTTTGTAAGACAGATTTTGTATAGAGCGTAGTTCAATTATATTCCTATACTTCCAACGAAGTCGCGACAAGGCATTATCTAGAGCATCACTTTTCTCTGAGAAGATATAATCTTCTTCAGGTGAATAACTGGCCTGGCTACTCAACTGCAGAGAGTTGGCATCGTCGTCAATCCAATAGTTCGCTTTTTCCTTTTTAGTATGTCGAATATAATCAATACTAGTATTTATTGCAATAGTTTTTAACCACATCTCAAATGAGATATTGTTTATATAACTATCTAGCTTACTAAAAGCTTTAGTAAAAGTAACTGATAATAAATCATCAGCTACATCTTTATTATTTACAATATAATAAATTGTATTATAAATAATCTTACTAAAACGATTATAAAGCCTTGTGAAGGCAGATTGTTTACCTTCTTTTGCCTGTTTGATCAGTTCGAAAATCTGTTGCTTTTCTAAATCTGTCATAATTACGGGCATTTTGTGAGAGGTAATCGCTAGAGTATGTGCATATATATTACTGTTTTATTGAAGTAACTCTAAAGTTAATCTGGCACGTGGACTACTGTTATTCATCCTTTTTTGCTTGACCTCTCTCGTTAGTAGTTATAGGGCCGATCAAAGCCCTATAACCTTAAAATGGTAATCCTAGTTCATATCTACAGTGATACTCCATATAATCTTTTGAGAACTTTTGATAAGCATCCCAAATACATTCCATAAATTCTCTTTTCATAGCTATAGATATTCTATTTGAAGAGAGTTTATTAACCATTCCGCATACTATTCTAATACGGACATCCAGAGTAAACTTAGTATCTTTACCAATTCTTTGAAGTATATTAGTATCAAACCAATATATTATGTGTCTAACAGATTCATGAGTTTTCTCTAAATTTGTATAGACCCACCATGATGCTCTCCAATGAAATGATTGATACTGTTTACCCCACGGAGTATATACTCTGTTAGTAAGACTGTATAATACCATTTTCCTTTTTGATTTCTCTAGCTATCTTGCATATTACAAGTTGTGCTTGTGCAGCTGACCAACCTGTCATACTCATGATATATACTTTAGTACTCATAGCACCTCTACCTGGAATAGAGGTGTCTACTTTATACCTTTCTTTGAAAGTGTGATACATAGCATCATCAATGCTTGGCATCTTCGCACCACGCATAGAACGTAGTTCTATAGGTAGTTGACATACATCTGAGGATTCATAAGGATAAAACACATACATCTCTGGATGTGCATATATACTTTGAATCTCAAGAGATTCTTCCTTTACTTCTCTGAATTTTGCTTTTTGAAAAGCATCATTCATAATAATCGCAGAAACTATCCTTAAATGAGGAGTTTCACCAACAACAATTGCTAGAAGTTCGATATCACTTCCAACTACTTGATATACGCCTGGTTCATTTAGTCTCATGGTTTATTGATTTCTTTTTTAAAGTTATCTACTATACCAGATACTTGATCCATAGTTAATTGTGGATATTTATCTACAACTTTACCAATAGCCTCAATATCTGATTTGCTTTCGTTCAACATTTTCTTGAACTCTCTTTCTTCTTGTCTGGAGTCAAACCAAACCCACCAAGGTACTACGCGCATTGATATTCGTATTCTTTAATTTTATTATTCAATAGCTCCCATTTTTCCTTGTCAATATCAGTTGCTTCTACTAAGTAGATGATATCACAAGATGCTCTAAATACACCACGAATGTAGTTCATTCCCTCTTTATAATGATATTTATTCTTATAAATTCTGGGAACATTTGCGTGCAGACGAGTTATTAACTCTGTCTTCATTTTCAGTTCTGTTGCAGCTTTCTCCCATGATTCTGGTAAGTTCTGCCTAATAAAGTTCATTAATCCCATTTCAAATTAATTTATTGATTAAACTTAATTTAATTGTAGCAATAGGGGAGTCGAACCCCTAAATAATGTAGCCCCATTTGCTTCCAGCTTTTTACGACATTAGCTTAGCCGTTTGGTTTATCTCACGCTACTAAGCGTGTATAATCCATTACATAACTTGTATTGCCAGTTATCTGCTTATTGACCTATTCTACTTCACATTGTTGCAATCAAAACCACAATACCCCAAATCTACCGTTCTAAGATTTAAGAACTTGGCGCACGGTAGAACACGATCAAAAACCCTAGTTCTTTTCCTTAGTATATTGCTTTGAAGCTCTAGGTGAGCGTGGAGTATGAGGGAGTCGAACCCTCGTCTTACAACTGATCCATAGACCTAACAGTCAATGAGTTTATAAGATTAATTGAAGTATAACTCGCGTACAGAATTAAGCCATTCTTCCTGCTTTATTATTTAACACAGTTCACAGCACTCTCTACAGGTGAGCCTTCGTTATGTTATACAATATCCCTGCTATTTTTACAATTAATCTTATATTGTGACTAGGTAGGCGACCAAACCTACCTAGCCTATGGTCTTTTACGATATTTAAAGTATTCTCATACTATTAATGCCTTGATAACCTGTCTTGGAAGTATAGAATACTTTTCAGCTTCTATACGGCATGATGTCTAGCATCGCACTATTCCAAAAAATGCCGACTTGATATCATAAGAATGCTATTGCATAATATACTCAAAGAGTATAGAATCTGTATTTATATATTGCGCAATTTATATATACATCCTCATGATCTTAGGCACATGATCAGTGGCACGTTGTCATAATGTCCTACTCTGGCATCGGTTGTATTACTACACCTTACACTTGTTGTATGCATGTTAATTCATGCATGAGCTGCATCTTCTGGTACTTAGCACATAAAATGTCATCACCACCTATTAGCTACTTTCTCTAGTTAGGTTATATAGTCAGTATTTCTACTGCTAAAACACTATACCTGGACTATGCGCGGAGAATTAAAGGGACAACAATTGTCCATCCCATCTCCAATCATAACGGGCTTTCGGGTATTGGTTAAGCAATTTGTTTTGCTGTTCCTGATACCATTTGTCAACTTCATGAAGAAGATTGTTAGCCTCTTTGTAGAGCTCTTTACAATCCTTCAGGTAGTCTTCAATAGTGATGCTGCCGTTACGCAGTTTGTCATCTTTTTCAGAAAACTTCTTCAAGTAATTGAGTTTGACCTCTTTTTCCTTGTCGGTCTTTTTCATACTCAAATAAGTTGCAAGACGAGTATACTCACTCTTCAAAGTTACGTCAATATGACGTTCTGTGAGTTCCTCTTTACGTTGTTTTGCAATCTTTTCAGCAGCAGCTTTTGCAACATCTTCTGTTACAGTTGAGCCATTGTTGATTACTTCTTCAATGTTCTCTGCTGATACTTTTGTAATATCAGCTACTTTTACTTCTTCTTTTGCCATTTTTTTGATAATGTTTAAAGATTGATACTATTGTTAATTAATCTCGAGACGTCTCTTGCGTTGGTTACATGATTCACGTTTACCTGCTTTGACAAGTTTACGATTCTCATATGCCTGTTCTCTTTTCCAGCTATTTTCACGAATGAGCTGTAAATAGATAATCTCACGAGCTATATTAGCTTCTGCTTTAGCTTTATGAGCATTGATGCGTCCTTGAATTATCTCTTCTGACACACCTCTTTTTCTCATTTCTGAGATAATTCTTCTTTGTCCCATATTTTTGATAATTTGGTTTTAGAATTAAAAAAAGAACTGTTCTGCATATTTGTATACCTTATTTTGCAGATAACCCCTATCCTTCTTCTATCCTATATAGGATTGCCGTTGTATAGCCATTGTACTCTAGTTCTTACGAACTTCCATTAGGGTTCTGGTATATTTACAGTTCTTTTGGGTTGATTGGAATCCACCATACTAACAATTTAATTAGTAATATATAACAGCGGGCAGAGGCTCTGGCGGAACCTCTTGCTTGTTATTCGTTGCCATTCTGAGTTTACACTCAAGATCACATTCACTACAGTTGATAATATTATCTCGTGTAGGGCATTCGTTAGAAATTGAATTTGAAGTTTTCATGATCATCTCGACCAAATAAATGTTTGACAATCATGGGTTTACATATTCTTGCAAATTCTTTTGCTGTATCTCTGTCTTTGAATTCCAAGGAAGTACCGACATTAGCATAAGCATAGCCAAGCCCATTGTGAGAACTAACAGTGAGCAAGCCCGAAGGTTTTTGGTTATCTGTATAGTTCCAGCCCCATATGTAATATCTTACTTCTTTTGGATCTGTTACTTTAGGTTTCCAGCCTTCATTCAAAGCTTTTGCAATAGTTTCTAACCTGATGAAGTTCCTAGTTTCATCTGTTAATTTGTAACTTTTATAATTAGCTACAGGACGAAGACCTAGTATTTTACATGCGTCTTCATAAGGTTTCTCTTTACTTAACTCAATCATGCCTTTTTGCGATTATAAGGTTCCATTTTCTTATGCTTAGGACGTTTTTTGTATTCCGTCTTAGTTTTTACTTCTTTCTCCTTATTCTTTCCCATAATTAAAAGAGTTTTAACATACCATTGATTTCTTTCAAATAATATGGAATATTTGAAAGATGTTTAGCCTCAAGAACTTTCTTACAAGTAGGTTGTAATCTTCCAGCACTTATCAGATATTTAATCATATCTGTATTTTGCTGACGAATATCCGCATCATTGAGGAATCTTTTTACAAATTCTACTTTGAATAAACTTTCATTGCTGAAGTTTACAGGATTACCTACTTTTGTGATAATATTATCACAGAATATAGATGTAAGTTCTTCAAGATTTGGTTCCTTAGCAGTCATTGTTTCTGCTTTTGATACTAATATTTTAGCTACATCAACATCTTCGAAATCAACAATCTTTAAATTGTCTGATTCTATTTTTATGTGTTGAGTCATAGCATTAGCAATGTCCCGAATGGTTACATCTTTACGGGCATTACTAACATAATCGCCTTCAAATAAAATTACTATTGCTTTCATAATTATTGATTAATTACTTTTATTTCTATTTCATACTCATCTAATTCTGCCTTAATATCATCAGTAGATGATTTAGACTGAATTTCAAAGTATGGACATAATTGAACTTCTTCACTTGGTTTGCTTCTAGCTATAGCTTTTGCTACAGATATAGGCATACCTAAGATTTTATTTAATGCTAACATATTAGCATAAAGATGACCAGTATGTAGAATCATACTAGTAATGTACCTTTTGGATTCCTTTTTCATTTTTACATAGGCTTTAAAATTGTTAGTTAATAAATATGACGACGTCTGTATACAGCACTATATACAGAATAATTTACCGCAGTGCTACGGAGATTTGAGACTAATACTATAAAGCAATAGCGCTCTATTGCACATCTGTTATTAAAGAAATCATTTCCACATATTACTATGTTTAATTTAAACCCTCATATGTTTTAGGATTACTCCAGAGTACATACAGAAATAGCTGTCAAACTAAATCTTAGAACTCACCTGATTTTAACGTCCGCACGATCATAGATATGTTCCTACACCTTGGACTCAATCGAATTATGTAGGCCTAATTCTTTTGACAAGACATATCTATTTACGCCCCACAGGCTTGTCATCTTCTGAAGACTAGTCTATTCTCACGAACAAACTAGTTGTGTCGAAATTTTTAAACCATTTCTCTGCAAAATGCTTCAAAAAACTGTAATAACTTGTTTTAATTATTACTCTCTAACGCCTTAGAGAATCACGAGGATTCTTCACAGAATCCATTGGGGTAATTATATCACGCTGAATAACTGCGCCTTTAAGTACATCTTTAAAATGCTCTTTGTTTGATTCATATATATAAACAATGTCACTATTCGACAATGATGTACCATGAGTCATGAGTATATCAATCAAAATAGCTTCAGGCATTGCTAAAAATATACTATCAATGCGCATTCCCTCTCTTACGTCTTCTCTAAATTTGAGAATTTCTTGTACCGTTGGTACATGTTCAACTGCTTTTGCAGTATCAATGCAAACTGATTCGTCTTCCGACGTAACAATCTTAGCAATAGGCTCATGACACAGAAACACTATTACTCCAGTAGCGATCATAACTGCAATGGCTACTAATAACCACCAAAATCCTTTTGGTGATTTTCTTAATACAGGATATTGATTATCTTCCATTTATCCCTCCGTTTCTTCGTACAATGATTGAACAACTTGGATACTTTCAGTTACTGTAAATGTAGTATCTTCAGTATTCACTTCAGTATCGCCTTCGTTTACTACAGCGTAACAAAATGCTGCTGATGCGATAAGAATCTCATTTCCTGTCTCTTTGTCATGTACAATAAAACTTTTCTTTTTCATTTTGATAATGTTTTTAAAATTAATAATTATTTAATAGTATCACCTACAAAGTATACATTCATATATAAATAATCTGTAATATATGCTTTGTATTCATTTCCAGTAACAGGATTTACTAAACGTATTACATATGTATCTTCATCTTCTTGATATTTATCAGATACTACATAATGTTTAAACCTCATTTGCAAATCCACAAAACCATATGGATCTTTAGGCTCCCAGTCTTTTAGCATATGTACTATAGCAATAATTGCTATTGACAATACTAATAACTTGCTTATTCCATTTAGAATATTACTACTTTTAATTCTAACTGTCATATTACTTGTTGATTTCCTTCCATAATTCAATTCCTTCATGTATTACTAGGAAAACAACAGCAATTGCTCCTATAAATAGAAGTAAATTGAAAAATGTTGTCATTATTATTTAATTTGTTAATACTGTTAAATAATTTTAAATACATTAGCTTCACATGCAAACTAGGAAGATTTGTTTTTTAACATGTTACTAGACTCTATCACCACGATGAGGTTGTATTTATTGATAGAGAAGACTACTACAACACCTTATTAGACTCGGATTTTACATGTAGTAGTCGGGGGATACGTGACAGGTATTAATGTATATCAAATGTATAACCGTTTTTACTAAATAGTTCTTTTATGTTTTCTATGTCAAGATCTTCTAGTCTACCTTCGTATACTAACTTCAAAGGAAATATTAGAGCATCTTCTTTGATATATGTATCTATTATGTCTTTAGTTGGTTTCAGTCCTAAACCAAATTCTTTTACCAGTCTTAATATCTGGAATTTGGCTGTCATATCACCAGTAATACATACCGTTGGTTCTCTAATTTCATTTGGTTCTTTAGTTTCACTTCTACCCGTTATTAAAACAGATAAAAATGCATCAATAGCTGGTTCATTAGAAAATGTATCTAATGCTTGAGCTAGTTTTTCTTTAGTTATTTGATTACGTTCAAATAAACTTTCAAGTACATAATTTTGAATTGAGTTCATATATTATAATGTTTTAATTAGTAATCAAATAGAAATAAAGTAAGCGCATTATATTCGCCCTCATGATTTGCAGTCATGCGCAATAATAACTATGCTATTCTCTTACTTTAAATAATACTTATTGTCAGTTAGTATCAGACTGTCAAGCACCATGTTGCTACTCCTTATGGTTAAGAATGTTTCTCCCTACTTGCTTAGGATTGGTTGCTCATTATAAGGGTTGCACATCACAGTGAACCTAACTGTGACCCCTTTCCACGTGGATTATTTAACTATTAAATATCAATAATTTACTGTGCATATAAATTAAAGATAAATAATAATTAATTACTTTGACTCTGCTAAAACCAACCTCACACAACGAACTAATCAGCCTCTTTACATGCATTAGCGATTAGTAATGATAACAACTGGATACTTATTAGTATTGGTAGAGGATCTTTACCGTTACTAACAAATGACCAAGTTATTACATCGCAAATCACAAAGAATGCAAGTAATAGACCATTAAATGTCAATCTGTCCATTTTAATTGGTTTTTAAGTTAAACATATGTTTATTGTGAGCCTTTTATAGTCCTACTCAGGACTTTTTATAATATAGATTGCAGTCGTCATATTCTTCTGATTTAACGGTCAGAACCATTTTGACTTAGAATTGGTGTCTTATATTACTAGGAATGCGCCAATAATCCATTACAATGCAGAATGGACTTACAATCTAAATTATTCAAAAACAGAATAAACATTCAAACCTAAATTTGCTATATCGGTAAAACAATTGTTAACAAAAACGATGAAGATAGGGTTGACGTGTGCCAACCCTTAAAAACTGTTAAGGCTATATATTTATTCCTTAGCTGTTTCTTCTTCTTCGTTTGTGATGTCATAATAGACGCCTGAAGATAGGTTATTGTTAAGATTATTTAACGCCGTTTCTTCAGCTGTTAAATCCTCTGCCCAATTTCCGCTTTCATCAGCTAAACCAATAACAGCGATGAAATTTTGTTTTATCAGTTTACCCGAATTAGAATAAAACTGTATCCGCTTAACTTCATTGTTAATATCTTTTAACGGAATTTGTTTATAACACAAATCAAGGTTTAAACAATCATCTATTTTAGTATTCCTTGTTTTTTCTGTTATCTCACCCGTTTCTTTGTCTATTAATAACTCGGTCATAGGCTCAAGAACTTTATCCCAAGCGGCAACCTCTTCATCAGATACGGGAAATATACATTTTGTTAATGTGATTGTGCGGGCTTTTGCGGCTTCTATATTAATTTTTAAACGCCCTGTTTTTGGGTCTTTAATTACTTTTTCCGCTTTAGTATCGCCTAACGCACCCACCCAAGTACACACAAAAAAGTCCGGTTTACCGTCTCTTTCTTTTCTCATTTTAGATTGTAAATAACACAACATAACGTTTGAAATTTAAAAGGTTTGAATTTTGAAATTTATAAGCGTAGGAAAATGCCGTTAGTCAAATTAGCCGACTAGGGGTGTTCCCTACCGATGCTAGATACAGGGGAGTAATCCTTTGCTGGTAATCACACGCACAACCCCTCTCTAAATTTTTATCCCCCAAAATTTTTTATAATATTTTTTGTTAAATAATGTTAAATTTCTGTAGTTAAATAGCTTTAAACATTGTTAATAAATGTTAAAGGAATGGGAACCAAACACATATATGAGACGTTATAAGGGGAGTAAGAGGGGTAGTAGTACTTACTAGTTACTGTAATCTAAAGTAAGAGTAATAGTTTTTAACTACTTCATACCTTTACTTTAATAGACACATATGGAAGATATAAAATATAGATTTATTAATTTAAATAGTATATCTACAAAAGTACACAATAAACAGATACCTAAATACTTACCTTTTAATGAAGCTTATAACTTATACCAAAGAGCTAAGCATATAGGTAGAACAGATGATGGTTGGGCTCACATTGTAGAAGTAAATAATTCACATTATCATGTTACTTTAGATAGTGGGCATGTTTATATGACAGAAATAGAAATACTAAAGTAATGAATACAAAAGTAACTAGAAAACAAGTAGAAGAAGCTAGAAATTACTTATATAACATTAATACACAATTAGGTATGACACTATACGATCCAGAATTAGCAGAGATAATCAAGAATAGAGAAGTAGTAGAAATTCAAGGTAACAGATACCATATAGAGAGTTCTCCTCTAGGTACTTGTGATGGTTGTTGCTTTATGGGTAAACAATGCCCACAAAGAGCTGTAACATATTGTACTTCAAATGGAGGAAATATTATAGTAGAAGCAGAACCAAATAAGAAATAATACGTTATAGTTAGAAACTAAGTAAAAAGAATATGGAAGATAAAGTACTAGAAACAGTAGTTAATGGCATTAAGTGGGAAGTATTGAAGGATGTGTTGGTTAAACCACTGCCTGCAATTATGGTTACTAAGGAGTTTACAGAACAAGTACCTAATGGTAAAGTAGATGAAGATGGTTTCAATGAGTATGATACTAAAACTGAAACCAAGGAAGTAGAATCTGATTGGGCTACAGGTATTGTGTTACAGATTCCTTCACACTTAACAGATGTCAAATTTAAGGTTGGTGATACAGTTGCTTATAATAAGAAGTTTGCAATGTATTTTGATCTACTAAAAGATACTCAATTGGTGAAACCTTATGACATTATTGCCGTTAAGTAATATAAATTAAGTTTTTCATAAGAATTAGGTTAATTCGTTTGCAACATTACTAGAAGGCTCGACTTAGGTCGGGCTTTCTTTTTATATGTTAATTAATTGTTAACAAATGTTAAAAGCTATTAACAATTATTCACAACTAACGTTTTATAGGCATATGGAAAAATTAATAGTAGTGGGTCTCTGCTTTTCCATGATATGGCTTGCCGTATGGGGACTCAGTGATAAAAATAAGAAATAATATGGAATATACATTTAAGAAAGATTTCGGCTTTTTCAAAGCAAACGATGTACTTACTTGGGATGAGGATCTTAATGCTTTTACTATGGATGTAAAAGAGGACAATAATTTCAGATCTGCTATGATTGATGAACATACTGTTGAAGGTTTATATGAAGAAGGTATATTGACAAAGGTTAAACCTAATATTGATAAGATCAGTGCTACAGTTAAATTCATTGACTATTTACTTAACCAATACGAAAATGATTACGAAGAAGTAATGCAGAAGTATAAAGAAGGTAAAATTCAACCATGTGTTAAAGTAGAAGCTGAAACAGTATACTTCAACCTTACTAAAGTATTAAATAAAGTTAGAGAAGAATTGACAAATGAATAAATTGGTTAAGAGTGTATCTAAAACCGATTTATTAAAGGAATTCTTAAAAAGCCTTAATGGCATACTTGATCTAACAGATAGAGAATTGGAGTTGTTAGCAACTTTCATTGACTTAGATGTTAACACTCCAAAACTCCCCAATATCCACAAGAATGTGATATCTACTGAAAATAGAAAGTATATTAAACGTACTCTGGGTATTACTCCAGATAACCTAAGTAGATACATATCTAAATTCAAATCTTAGGGGATACTGATGAAAGGGAAAGCCGAGGATGAAGTGTTTGTGAATAAGGCTCTAATTCCTGAGATAATAGGTGATAGAGTACAAATCACAGTGATTCTAAAAGTAAAGAAAGATGAAGATGAGATCGTTGATGCTTGATGCAGGTTCAATTATACTATGGAAGGAGTATAATCCCATTCGTAAGTTATGGAGTAAAGTAAGAAGAAAAACACTGCCGTTTAACCGTTTTACTATAGTAGGACAAAAGACAGAGTTGCTTACTACTGATAAACTTGAGAATGTAGTAGTCTATGAACCGATCAGAAAGTATAACAAATTAGAGAGTAACAAACTTATGACTATTACTTTTGGATTAGGTTCCTCAAAAGAATGGGATGAAGTAGTTACTATAATTAATATAGTACGACCCAATACACTGCTTGCTACTAGTAGTATTGATAAGTGTAAGTACTATAAGAGAGTAGAATGGAATGAGAAACTAGACGAGTATATATACTAAACTCAGTAATAAGTATAACATACCATATCAAGTAGTAGAAGTAATATGCAATAGTCCTTTCAAGTTTGCTAATAAAGCAATAACAGAACTTGATCCCAAACCAGTTATGATGGCTTACTTAGGTAAGTTTAAAGTAAAAAGAAGACATGAAGAAGACGCCAAGAGTAGATAGATACGACCCAATAATATACCCTCGTAAATTATGGGTAACAGGAGATGTAATTGGGCTAAATAAGATCTTTAAGTTTAATAAGCTAGACAATACTAAAGAAGAATGTATATCAGCTTATGATGAACTAGTAGAAGAATATAATACTACTAAAGATGGATGGCTTACTTGTCCTGTAACACATAAAGCAACTGGTGAATACGGAGCCTTAGTAATAATAATGGATAGCAGTATAGAAGCAGGTGGTGAAGCCCACGAAGCAGTACATGTAGCCGATTATATATTTGACGAATTAGGAATGTATACACAGTCATTTGCAAATCATAATGAACAATACGCATACTTGGTAGGTTGGGTAGCAGGATGCATAAGTAAAACACTAGTAAATATAAAAAGAGAATATGACACACGAAGAGAGTCTGATGATGTGGAAGCTTGAGATGGAAAACTTCAATAAGAATATTGGGTTGGCTTCCAAAGATATGAAAAAGATGTACAGTATACTTGATACTGTAATTAATGAAGGTATTGTTACTTATGAAGACTTTACTAATGATATGATTGATGAACTTACTACTCTAATGGTAGAAGAAGGGAAATCAGGAAATGGACAGAAAGATAGAGCTACTGAGATTGATATCATATGTAAACGTTTAACTGAGAAGTATGAAGCAAAACATAAAGAAGGAAAGTCTGGAGCAGGAGATACAGAACTTTCAGCAGATAATACAGAAGTATCAGACAATGAAGAGTTACTCGAATCCGAATGTACCGATGAGGAGAGCAATGGAGATAGTACAGAGATTAAATAAAGAGAAGTATTTAGGTTATAGAATTGATTGATTATGGTAAAATATTGCGCAAAAGTAAATAATGCTAATATCTACAAAGTAGATTTTGAGAAAGAAGAGTTCGAGTCTGTTGGTTACTTCAGTGATATTGACTATCGTTATATTATACCAGAAGATGGTATCTTAGAGATAACTGATAAGAATGGTAATAAGAAATCTATTGAAGTAAAACAGTATGACATGATACTTAAGATGTATAGTACTACTGGTGACTATGACGATAAAGAGTTTATAGTGATAGATAATCCAGAATTGAAAGACTATTATCGTAGAAGAATTGAGAGACTGGAAGCTGATAGAAAAGCAAAAAGAGGTTGTTGCGATTGTGAACCTGTAGAAGCAGCATAATGGAAAAGATACTGGTAAATAGATATGGAGAAGCTATTAGTTTTAACACCGATCTAAATGCTATTACTCCAATGTTAGCCAACATTGATTGCCATATATACAAAGCTGAAACAGACGGGCAAGTAATTACTTCAGATGAAGTAATAGACATTAAAAAAGGAGAATTCGCTCTTGTTTGTGTATGCTGGAATAATGGTAAGAATGTTGTAAAAGCCATTGTAATATCAGATCCGGCAGCCATACACGACTTAGGAGAATGGTACGAATTTGAATTAAATAAGTATAAGTCAAATGAATCTCGTTGATATAGTAGGAGGTAAGGTTGTAATACACCCAGATCTGTATTTCATACCAGCATTCAAAAGACTATACGAACATGATACTTCGGAAGACAAAGTTCATCAAGAGCTTGTTATTACTTATATAGTACTTATGCATAAGTGGAGTAGCCCATATAAGAAGAGTATGGATGCTCATACTAGAGAAATAAGGCTCAAAGAACAAGTATTTGAAGATCCAAACTATGAACTTACTGAGGAAGAAAAGGTAGCTGAACAGGAGTATATAGATTGGCAGAATACTAGAATACTAAAGATGCTAGACGCTCAAATGAACAAATTAGACTCAGTTACTAAGTGGTATGAAGAGTCATTAGATGATTGTTTGGATGAGAAGAAGATCAAGGATCTACTAGCTGGAATGGGTTCTACAGCTAATACTATTAAAAGTATAGAAGCATTAAAATCTATGGTTCAAGCTGAGGAATTAACTATGGGTAAAGTAAAAGGAGATGCCAAGGTTAATCCTTATGAGTTGGCAGGATAATACAGTAAAGAACAACATAAAATAAACAACACGTTATAAGTGTTATAAATTTAGACTAAATATGAAAAGAATGATTATTTCGATTGATGCAACACAAGGTGCAGAAAAATTTTGGGAAGAAATTAATGAAGCACACGAAGCTATAATGAAGGCGAAAAAGCCTTCATTGTGGCAAAGAATTAAATCTTGGTTCTAAACCAAAAGGTCCGACGGGGACGGACAACAAATATTCCCCGGCACATATTGGGGTATAACGTAATTGGCAGCGTCGCCGGCTCTAACCCGGTATGATTTGTGTGGGTTCGAATCCTACTGCCCCAACCAATTGATTTTTTACTATGTCGTACAGAGATATTGATCCTAAATTAGCAGGTATATATATATTCAAAAATAATATTAACAATAAGTGTTATATAGGACAAGGAGTATCGTTGAGAAAAAGAATAAAACATCATTTTAGTAATATAAAGACTAAACGTTACGATTTACCACTATATAAGGCTATTGAGAAACATGGCATTCATAACTTTACTATAGATATATTAGAATCATTTATTCCTGATACTAGTCTAACCTTAGAGGAATTAATTAAGAAGTTAGACGATTTAGAAATAAAGTATATCGAGTTATATAAAGCTTATACGGAAGGTTATAACTGTACTAGAGGTGGAGATTATGGAGTTTTAGGGTTGAAGATGACTAAAGAACAGAAGCAAAAGATTTCTGAAATATCTAAACAAAGAGCTCAAAATTACTATAAGCCTATCTACTTATACAATATAAAGGATAAATCTATTATATATGCAATTAGTGTAACTCATGCCGCTAATATAGTAGGCTTTCATAGATCTTGTATTATAAGATGTGCCAAAGGAGAATATAACGAGACTCATGGATATTTAATTGCTTATACAGAAGAGGAATTAAATACAAAAATACACTCTTATAAGAGGAGTAAGTATAATAGTATAAAGAGTTAACAATGGTAGATTTCGAGAAATAGATCAAAAATAGTGACAAGTTTAGAGGCCCAGCGCTATAGTATTTAGCTACTGGGCATTATTGTTAGTACCCAGAAGGTACATCAGAGTACTTTAAATACTGGGACGAATAGATGGACAGATGTAAATATGGTTATACAGCTGATGATGGAGATTTCATCAGTGGGTATAACTATTTTTATTTAAACTTCTGTCCTATTCAAAGAATTATCTATACTACTATAAACAATCCAGATGGATCTACTAAGATAAAAAAGACACGTGATCTATAGTTTCCAGACTTCTACGATTACGACTATTACTTCTTTCAAGCGGTAGAAGATGCTGAAGGAGAAGGCAAACATTTATGTGCATTGAAGAGTAGACGTAAAGGTTATTCTTATAAGAATGCAGCCATGGCTTGTCGTAACTATTACTTATTTGCTGGTAGTAAGACATACATATATGCTAGTAATAAACAGTACTTAACAGAAGACGGTATTCTTACTAAAGCATGGGACTATATGGACTTTATAGATAAGAATACAGCTTGGGGTAAGAAAAGATCTGTTAATACTTAGATGCGTAAACGTGCTGGATTCTTTACTAAAGATGAGTATGGTAATGAGATAGAATTAGGTTTCAAGTCAGAAATAATTGGTGTTACTCTAAAAGATAATCCTGACGTAGTTCGTGGTAAAGCTGGTAAATTAATTATCTTTGAAGAAGCTGGTTCATTCTCAGAACTAGGTGCTGCATGGCAGATTGCTAGACCGTCTGTAGAGCAAGATGGCATGGCATTCGGTACTATGATTGCATTCGGTACAGGTGGTGACGAAGATAGCCATTTTGAGACTCTTAAAGATATGTTCTATAATCCAGATGGTTATAACTGTATAGGATTTGATAACATATGGGATGAAACTCCATCAGATAAAAAGTGTGGATTCTTTATACCTCAGTATACTAACATGGACTTCCGTGATGATGCTGGTAACAGAATATACATGGACAATGATGGAAATACATTACGTAGAAAGTCAGTAGAGTATATATTAGCTGAGCGTAGAAAAGTAATAGAAAATGCTACTAACTCTGTAGCAGTAGATAGATACGTTGCAGAGCACTGTATAACGCCCTAGGAAGCGTGTTTGGAGTTTGGTGGTAACATATTCCCTAAGAAGGAATTACAAGAGCAATTAGCCAAAATACGTATCAATAAGAGCCTTAGTAATATGAAACAAGTAGGTGATCTAGTATGGGAAACAGATGGGTCACTTAAATGGGTTATTAAGAAACACGGTGATATTACGCATTATCCTTTGAAAAAAGACGATGATCCTACAGGTTCAATAGTAATATGGGAACACCCAATGAAAGACGCTCCTATAGGATTATACATACTAGGAGTCGACCCATATGACCATGATTAGTCTGGTACTAACTCATTAGGATCTACATTCGTATATAAGCGATTCTAGGACTTTGAGAACTATTATGATATAATTGTTGCTGAATATACTGGACGTCCATCAACAGCTGAAGAATACTATGAAAATCTACGTAAGCTAGCAGTATACTATAATGGTAGGATAATGTATGAGAATGAGCGTAAAGGCTTATTTCCTTACTTTACTGCTAAGCATTGTGATTATTTATTAGCAGATCAACCTGATATTATCTCTGATATAGTAGGTAATACTAAAGTATAGAGAAAGAAGGGTTGTCATATGAATAAACAGATTAAGCAATGGGGTGAAGGCTTAATCAAAGATTGGCTAAACGAAGAACAAGCACCTGGTAAGAAGAACCTACATAACATACTATCAGAGCCGCTATTAGAAGAACTTATAAGCTATAATGATACAGGAAACTTCGATAGGGTCATGGCGTTGATGCAAGTAATGATTTATAGAGAACAGCTCTATAATGTAAAGGTTAAAGAGAAGAAAAAAGAGAATAAGAATAGGATACTATTTGAAGGTCCTATCTTTACTCAAGAATGGTTTCATGACGATGAATCCATTGATAATCTAAAAGCATATATGTTTTAATTATGAGAAATATCAATCAGTTTCCAATATAGAAATTACCATCTTCTAAGAAGACACAAGACTGGAAAGAATCTTGTGTAGACTATATTATAGGTAGAAGTATGGGAGGTTCTAGAAATGGCAATAACAGAACTCGCAAAGAGGAAATGTAGACATACTATGATCTTTATAATAGTATATACAATGAGAAAGATCTAAAGTATGTTACTAATCCATTTAAGCAATAGGATGGATTTCCTGCAATGGCATAGGACTATAATATAGTTAAGCCTAAGATTGACCTACTATTAGGAGAAGAAACAAAAAGACCATTTAACTTCAAAGTAGTACGTACTAGTGAGATAGCTACTAGTGAGATGTAGGATAAGGCTAAAGAACTCCTTATTCAGTACATACAAGCTACTATCATGAGTAAGCTAGGTCCAGAAGAACAAGCTAGATACCAGCAAGCACTGCAGTCTGGTGAGATTATGCCTCCTGAATAGATACAGAAATACATGAGTAAAGACTATAAGGATATAGCAGAGATAACTGCATATCATAGTTTGAATTACTTGAAGAATAAACTTAACATTACACATGAGTTCTATAAAGGCTGGAAGGATGCACTAATAGGCGGGGAGGAGATCTATTACGTAGGTATACAGAATGGTAATCCCTGCCTAGAGCGCATTAATCCTATTTACTTTGATTACGATACAGATACTTCAGACTTAGAATATATCCATGACGCTCAATGGTGCGTATATGAGATGAAATTATCTGCTACTGATATATATGATAGATACTACGATAAACTGTCTGAGAAACAGCTAAATTAGCTCCTAGACATGATGGATGATACGTCTAAAGGAGGGTTTAATCCTGAAGTAAGAAAGACATCGTTAGACTATCCACATATAAAGACTCATAGTATTAATGGGTTTACATCTAACCCGTTTGATAGTACTAATGCAATTAGTGTATGGCATTGTTGTTGGTAGTCATTTAGAAAGATAGCATTTGTTACTATTGCAGACCCTGAGACAGGAGAACCGGTAGAGTATATAGTAGATGAATCATATAACGAGACAGGTACTGAAATAAGTGTAGAATGGAAATGGATCATTGAGACATGGGAAGGATATAGAGCAGGAGATGACCTCTACTTTGGTATGGGTCCTATTGAATACCAACATGTATCTGCCGATAATCCTAATGCATAGAGATTGCCGTATACTGGAGTAATATACAATAATACTAATAGTAGACCTAGATCATTAGTAAGTATGATGAAACCATTACAGTACATGTATATTGTACTTTGGTATCGTCTGGAACTTGCTATGTCAAGAGATAAGGGTAAAGTAGTAAATATGGATATTACTTAGATTCCTAAGTCTATGAATATAGATGTAGCTAAGTGGATGCATTACTTGTCTGCACTTGGAGTTAACTTTATTAACCCATATGAAGAAGGTTGGGATATACCTGGTAGAGAAGGAGGTAAACCGTCATAGTTCAATCAGATTACAGCGTTAGATCTTACTATGGCTAATACTATTGATCAGTATATAGCACTGATGGATAAGATAGAAGCTATGTTGTCAGAGATAACTGGTGTATCTAAACAGCGTGAAGGTTCTATTTCATCTAATGAATTAGTAGGTAATGTAGAAAGATCTGTAGTACAATCAGCTCATATTACAGAGCCATGGTTTTGGGTTCATAACCAAGTAAAGAGAGAGTGTTTGATCATGCTATTAAATACAGCTAAATATGCTTGGAAGGATAGCAAAACTAGTTTACAGTATGTATTTGATGATGCTACTAGAGCATTTATGACTCTTAATGATGATATGTTCTATGAAGATTTTGATATATTTGTAGAAGATACTACTAAGAATCAACAACAGATAGAAGCACTTAAGAACCTTATGCAACCTGCTATGCAGAATGGTGCTAGTCTATTAGATATTGCTGAAATCATTACTCTGGACAATGTTACTATGATCAAAAATAGATTAGAGGAAATTGAACAGAAACGTATGGAACAACAGCAAGCTATGGAACAAGCCCAAGCTGAACGTGAACAGTAGATGTTACAAATGCAGAATGAGGTTAAGGAAGAAGAGTTAATGATCAAAGAAGCGGAGATGGATCTTAAGAAATATGAGATTGATCAGAATAATGCAACTAAGATTACAGTAGCTCAACTTAATGCTTATAGAGGTTTGGAAGATCAAGATCAGAATGATAATGGTATTCCAGATACTATGGAAATAGCAGCACAAGCGCTTGAAGAGAGAAAACAAGCATCAGAGGAAGCTTCTAAACAGTTTGAGTTCAATGCTAAAATGCGTGAACAACAATTGAAGAAGGAGATAGAGGATAAGAAGATTGAACTTGAAAAACAGAAATTGCAAGCTCAAAAAGATATCCAAAAACAAAAAGATGACGCAGCTCTTGAAAGAGAAAGAATCAAAGCTAGAACAGCATTGAAGAATAAAGTAGCAGGAGAGAAATAATATGAGAGTAATACAGAATAAATGGATACCTTTTAAGGGTTATAAATATATAAATCTATTTGGTTTAATATTTACTAGAGATGCATCTAAAATAAATGCTAAGGAATATAATCACGAGAAGATTCATTTGAAGTAGATGCAAGAGATGTTGTGGCTACCATTTTACTTATGGTATGGAATAGAGTACTGTATTATTAGACTACTTAGATTCTTTGACAAGCAAGATGTAGTATATCACGATGTTAGCTTTGAAGAGGAAGCTCACAATAATGATGATAACTACACTTATCCTGAGACTAGGAAACATTATTCTTGGTTGAAGTACTGTAAAATTAAAAGTTATAAGGAGGATTAATTGTGGGATGCAAGAAAGGCGGAAAGAAACCTGTAAAGAAATAAGGTTATGAGGAAAGCAGAAGAAAGAGATGTAGTATTAGAGAATCTTCGAGAGAAATATCCTGAAGATTTTAATAGCGATTATAATTGTTACATCTGGTCCACATAGGGGCTTAGACGAGAATAAGAAACCTATTGGTGAAGTTCGCTATTGGGCATGTGTCAAAGACAAATGGCTAGCAACAGAAACAGATCCTAATGGTAAAACTATCCTATTAAAAGGTTATGAAGACGCTAATAAATTGGATTAGCTTCTAGCTTTATTTTTTACATTATAATATGGACAGACAAGCATTTAAATAGAGAATGCAATAGTTGAAGTAGTACCGGGAGTAGAACCCCGGTAAGACTTACCTTGACTTTAAAAAGTATGCTGAAGGAGGAGAGATACCACCTAACAACAAACCTATAATTCCTGAAGAGCCTCAACCATATAAAGGTAAATTATATAAAGATAGATATGGACGTAAGTATACTGAAGATCAGTTGGCTGATTATTATGACAATAGTAGTGATGAGATTGATAGATTCACTGGGAAACCATTCGTCAGAGGATTAAAGCCAGTAGGAGATATTGAAGATGCTGCAAATGCAACACCTGTAGGTGATGCTATATCTGCGTATGATACTTATAAGGCTTTAAAGAATAAAGACTGGGAAGGTGCTGGATTAGCTGCAATGGGTTTGATTCCTTTTATGCCAATGACTGTTAAACAGTTTAGAAGTAAATATAAAGGAATAACTCCTAAATAGAAATATAAAGCTGTTAGTCACGACTATAATACATCTGTTAATAGAAACTATGTACAGGATAGAATAGATGAAGCTTTAGCATATGATGCTGCAGTTAACTCTAAACTTACACAAGCTAAAAATCAAACCTATAATGTAGTAGAAAGATTAATGGATGATCCATCGTATATAGAAAGAGCTAAACAAGTTAAAACACAGTTTGGTGATGACTATATATAGGCTTATGCGGATATAATTAATCTATATAATGAAAATCCTTTAGAGTTACCAAATGTTGAAAGACTTAATAGCGGTAATAGTAGAGCTCGTATGCAACGTAAAAGTAATGGTACTTATAGTTATAAATTAGATCCAGATATCGCAGATATAAGTGCTCCTGTTACAGAACACGAACTAAGTCATTACGCTGTCTTTAAGAGAAATCTTGATAGACCTGATCCTCACGGAGATAGCAATATGTTCTATTAGATGAAGAAAGACATTAGTGGTAGAAAGATAGATAGTAGAGATGACTATTATTCTTTGCCAACAGAACAAAAGGCTCATATGAATTAGCTTAGAGAATATATGTTTTAGAACAATTATATCAGTACTAGAGGAGAGACTGTGGACGAGAAACTACTGAAGAAAGCAATACAGGAAGCTGACAAACTTGATTCAATGAGAGGTGTTGCTAGAGCAAGTAGATAGTTTAAGAGTTTTAACAAATACACTAAGTGGTTTAATTCTATACCTCTACTAAGCATTGGAGCTGCTGCTGTATACAATAATAATCAAGAAAAGTAATTGCATATGAGTGATCTAATAGACATGGCACTGATAATGCCGGAATATCCGATTCCGAAGTATAAAGACGGAGGGATACATATCAAGAAAGAAAATAGAGGTAAGTTTAATGCCTTAAAGAAACGTACTGGTAAAAGTACTGAAGAACTTACACATAGTAAGAACCCACTAACTAGAAAGAGAGCTATCTTTGCTTAGAATGCTAAGAAGTGGAAACATAAAGGAAGAAAGAAAAAATAAATCTAATTATATATAATTATGGAAGAAATTACATTAAACGGTTTTGAAGTATTTGAAGACTTCCTGCCAGGAGCTAATGTACCAAAAAAAGAAACACAGCAGACTGAACAGGAAGAAGAAGTTATTAATCCGGATATAGATGCTGCTGGAGAAGAATTGACTGACGAGGAACTTGAAGCATTACGTAATCCTAAAAAAGACAAAGAAGATGATAATTCGACTAAAGAGGATGAAAAGGAGGACACGCCTGCTAAAAAGAAGACCGGGAAGGATAAAGAAGTTGAAAAAGATGATAATTCAACTGGAGAAGACGAGGGAAGTACAGAAACTGAAGAAACTGATGATGACACTAATGCAGTGAGCGCATTCTTCGGAGTAATGGCAGAAAAAATGGGATGGGACATTGATGAGGAAGATGAAATCCCTTCTACTCCTGAAGAGCTTGTTGACTATTTTCAATCCGTAATCGAAGAGAACTCAGTACCTCAGTATGCCAGTGAGGAAGTAGAAGCATTGGACAACTTTGTTAAGAATGGTGGTAATCTGAGAGATTACTTTGAGATTGATGGAGAGCTTGATCTTGAAGAGATTAGTATTGAGGATGATGAAGTAAATCAGAAACTTGTAGTAAAAGAATTCTTGAAAGAAAAAGGATTTAATGCTAAACAGATTGAAAAGAAATTGTCCAAATATGAAGATGCTGGTTTGCTTGAAGATGAGGCTGAAGATGCTTTAGAAGCCCTCAAAGAGATCAAAGAGCAAAAGAAACAACAGCTATTGAAAGACCAAGAAAACCAAGCTAAGGCTGCTGCAAAGCGTCAACAGGAATACTTTAATAGCGTTGTCAACGAAATAAAAGGCATGGATGATATTCGTGGTATTAAGATACCAGAAAAAGACAAGAAAGCATTGTTAGAATATATCTTTAAGCCTGACGCCGAGGGTAAGACACAGTATTAGAAAGACTGGTCTAAGAGCGTAAAGAATTTGCTTGAATCCGCTTACTTCACTATGAAAGGTGATACTTTACTGAAAGCAGCTAAGAATGAAGGTTCTAATACTGCTATCAATAAGTTTAAGAGTAGTCTGAATAAGACTGGTGTAAGTAGGAGAACAAAGAAAACGGACAACACTAGCACTACAGATATGTGGAAGTCTTTTGCGCAACAGTTGCGTACAAATTAATAATAAACTAAATAAATTAAAATTACTAGTATTTTATGGATAATAATATTCTAAATAACTTAGTTTTATACAAAGGTAAATGGTTTTCAGACTTGATTGACACTGCCAAAATCAGTGCAGCTTCGCAATAGAACCCGTATCAGGTTGCTACCGTATTGTCTTATGTATTTGGAACTAAGGATAGCGGTTACAACACTTCCCTGGATATGTTGACAGGTGGTCTTGGTAACGTAATGACTATTGACCAACCGAGCTGGGAATGGAACGTAATGATTGATGCTGACAGAGCAGTAACTATTAGAGATGCAAGATGGAATGGTGCAGCTATTACTTCAGATTCTACACCGGGTCTGGGAAATACTCCTATCCAATTGTGGCTTGAAGATAACTGGTTTGGTCCTACTGCAATCTTGGAATTTGACGATAAAGAATACCAAGTACGTGTAGCAGGTGCTCCTTACCAAGATGGTAATCTTTGGGTGTACACTTGTTTCGTAGCTGATGGTCAGCCGTCATCTTATATTCCTGCAGATCTGTTGACTCCGGGTTGTCAAGTATCTCGTCTTGCTTCTGCTGTAGAAGAATACAGTGAAGAAGGTGATATCCTGAACTATAGTACTCATTTTAAAATGCGTAATTATCTGACGACAATTCGTATTAACTATGATATTACTGGTTCAGCTTATTCTACTGTAATGGCAATTGCATTGCAGGATCCGAAAACAGGTAAGAAATCTTATCTGTGGGCAGATTATCAGGAATGGAAAGCCATGAGAGAATGGTATAAGAGATGTGAAAGAATGTTGGTTTACATGAAAAATAATGTAAACAAAGATGGTTCTTGTAACTTGAAAGGTACTAACGGTCGTCCGGTATTTATCGGTGCTGGTTTGCTGGAACAGATTGCTCCATCTAACAGACGTTATTACACTGAATTGACTGCAGAACTGTTGGAAGATTTCTTGTTCGA
>OLZG01000474.1_pt1 | contig 21677 bp, 10 predicted proteins | sample 1644401 | NCBI WGS metagenome assembly OLZG01 (sample SAMEA103958119, study PRJEB25191) | human gut metagenome | biome: human-associated habitat [ENVO:00009003]; feature: intestine environment [ENVO:2100002]; material: feces | place: Germany | collected 2013/2015
CCCCAGTAAGGTAGACCGTAGTGCCGCTTATGCAGCCCGCCATATTGCCAAGAACCTGGTGGCAGCCGGTGTGGCTGACGAAATGCTGGTGCAGGTGTCTTATGCTATTGGTGTGGCTCGTCCCATCAATATCTATGTCAATACTTATGGCCGCGGCCATGTAAACATGAGCGATGGTGAGATTGCGAAGAAGATAGATGAACTTTTTGATCTTCGTCCGAAGGCTATTGAAGATCGCCTGAAGCTTCGTAATCCGATTTATCAGGAGACTGCCGCTTATGGCCATCTGGGTCGTGAGCCACAGATTGTTACCAAGCACTTCAAGTCTCGTTACGAAGGTAATAAGGATGTAGAGGTGGAACTCTTCACTTGGGAGAAACTGGATTACGTGGACAAGGTGAAAGCCGCTTTCGGTCTGTAATTTTTCTCTGGTTTTGTAATCAGCGTAGCTTTACAAGCTATTTATATAGAAGCCGTCCTGCTTCCTTTCGTGTGGCGAAAGGAGGGGACGGCTTTTTATTGTTCTCATTTTAGTATAGAGCTGTTTCTTGTAAATATGCTGTTTTGTTTGTTACTAACAAATAGTTTCATAGCTTATTGGCAAATGATTTCATTTGTTGTCAGCAAACGAATCTTTTCCTCTGGTTGTTTTTAAGGGGACAGAACGATTGTAGGGTGGGCTGGCAAATTGTTTTCTATTTATTGATGTTTTAATCAAATTGATGTTGTTTCTTTATTTTATGTGATTATAGGTATTTCTCAATTTTGCATTATAGAATATTCTATGAATAAATAAGGAATGTAAATTCGTTATTCTTGCATATTCTTACATGTTTCCGGGCTTCTTATGCAGAAAAGGGTTACTACTTATGGACCATAAGGTTACTACTTATAGGTGATATCATTACTACTTACGGTCAAAAGGGTTACTACTTATGGGTAATGCACTTATTTGTGCCGGCAATTCTCCTTATATTTGTGTTTTTAGGGTAGTGTTTTACTCTAAAAGAAGTGTAAGTATTTCGATATATTATTAATAATCTGTGGCTTGTAGAGTTTCGTTTGTTTCTTTTTACCTCCATGGTCAGTTGTTCGGGAATAATGCATTCTTAGACAATTAGAAATGCAAAGTGTCAAAATGATAATGGGCTACTATTTATGTTTCAACAGTTTACTTTCTCATTGGCTTTTTCCATGATTTGTTACTATCTTTGTTGTATTGAAACGAGAAGTCTAAAATAGCATGAAAAAACTGTTACCTGCTTTCCTGTTCTTCATATCATTTACTATTCTGCTGGGGGCATGTAGAAGAGGTTCTCATGCAGTCAGTTCTATTCTGTTATTGGCTGATTCGTTGATGCAGTCGCATCCTGACAGTTCACTGCAATTGCTGGAAGCTATACCTGCACCGCAGAAGATGGGGAAAACAGATAGGGCATGGTATGCCTTGCTGCTTACGCAGGCGAAGTATAAGAATTATGTGTCGCTGGAGAATGATTCTTTAATACAGGTAGCTGTGGATTATTTTGAAAAGAACAGCGATAGAGAACAATTGGCAAAATCTTATTTTTATAGCGGATGTGTGCATCGGGAGCAAGAAGACATATCTACTGCCATAAATCTATATTTGAAGTCATTGAGGACTATGCCGCAAGGAGGTGACTCGGTATTTTTGTCGATGGTATATGGGCATTTGGGAGATTGCTATGGAGAACAATATTTGAATTCTGCTGCGATAGATGCACATAAGAATGCTTATGCTCTTTGCGGTACCGCGCATATTGATCGGGCTTTGTATGCCTTGTTGAAGATAGGAGACAATTACCTGATAAAAGATGATTCTGATAGTGCTTTCATTTATTATCAGCAGACGAAGCTTCTGGCTGATTCTTTGCAAACTTCTGCCTTTAAACCTCTTGTTTATAAAAATATAGCCGCTCTCTATAATGAGAGAGGAGAATATGAAGAGGCGAATAGTTATATCTCAGAAGCAATGAGAGACATAGAAGTGGAGGAAAGTCTTTATTCTATTTATTTTTTGAAGGGTGATATTATGAATCATTTGAATAAAAAAGATTCGGCTCTTTATTATTGGAATCTGGCTAAATATTCCTTTGATATTGAAACTAAAGCCTCTGCTTTTGATAGACTATTTGAATTAAACAAAGAGCAATCCCGCTGGCGAGAGGCTGCTTTGTGTGCCGATTCTTTCATCGTTTACTTTGATTCTATTCAAGCGAGTGCGTATCGAGCCGACAATCATCAATTGGAAATCCATAAATACGCATTGTTGAAAGAGCATCAACTTGCAAAGAAAAAGATGATTTACTGTTTTTGGGGCTTATTTTTAGTATTGGCATTAATTTATATGTGGAGGGATAGGTGTCGTAAGAATAAGTATATAGCTCTGCAAAAACAATTGAATGAGAATCGTGCGGAAATAATGATGCTGAGTGAAAGCTCTGCACCAATTGAAGAAAAAAGTGCAGAATTGCATGATCTGAAAGAAAAAAACTTGCAGATTTGTATTTCATTATTCGAAGCAACTGAGGGGTATAAGAAATTGAATGAGTTGAAAAATATGAAGCCTGGTAAACGCATTCTCAAAATTCAGGATTATAGGGAAAGGATTATTGGTGATATCCGGGAATCATTCTTAGATGTTATGAATAATTTGAGGGAGAATTGCCGTTCATTAACTAATGAAGATTTATTTTATTGCTTGCTGAGCCTGCTTCATTGTCCCAAAGATTTGCTTTTAGGTATAATGGATGCTTCTTCAGATGCTATAAAAGCAAGAAAACACCGGATTAAGGATAAAATGGATACTGTTCTTTTTGATAAGGTGTTTGGTTCTGATAATCAAAAACTTATGTGATTGACTCTATAGAGTGTTACTGTAAGTCTACATGAGTTTGTTACCTCTGTTACCTTTTTTTTCTTGATTTTCATAATAAAAATTTAGTTATTTGGAGCATCAACCAATTAATCTTATATATTATGAAAACAAATTTTTTATTCTTGTTATTGATAGGGATTTTATTATCAGTTCAGGTTTGGGCAGAATCTCAATCTATGAGGAAACAGATTATATTAAAAACTGCTACGAATACTTCTCAAGGCACTCCTCGTTCTGTAGATCCGGCTTCATGGATTATCGCTTGCTATGATGTTGAAGATAGTAAATTATTTATTGATATTCCTGTCCCATGTGGCACTTTAACTGTGAGCGTATCAGATTCTTTGACCGGTGAAATGGCTTACTATCAGTCGTACTTTGATGAAAGTTGTATAGTAGTAGACATGTCCGGCACGAAAGTGGGAGACTATGTGTTAGAGATTTCTATAGGAGAAACCTTGTTGTTGGGAGGATTCTGTATTGAATAAACACTACACATCATGAAGAATAACAAACGAATATTTAAACGGATAGCTGCTATATTCATGCTGTTCATGGTTTTATCTATGTGGGCAGGTGCTAATGTGTGTGCTCAAAATAAAATCAAGTATACTTATGACGATGCCGGGAATCGACTGACACGCAAGAAAGAAATTGTGGTGCAAACAAGAGGAGCTTTAAATAATGGAGAAGAGCCATCGGTATACGAAGAAGAACTTTCGGAAACGAAAGTTACTATTTATCCCAACCCAACAAAAGGTATGCTCAAAGTTGATATCTCAGGAGTTGAGAAGTTTGAGAATGCCCGGATATCCCTCTATGATCTTACCGGAAAGTTGTTGCAGCAGTGGGCGGGTATATCCCAATCCAATGAAATTGATTTATCCGAACGGACTCCGGGAATGTATATCATGCAGATAGTCTATAATGGTAATGCTAGTAGTTGGAAAATAATTAAAGAATAAGAACGATCTAAACAGAAAGGGATTCCAATGAAAACTAAATACTCATTAATGCTTTTTATCTTGTTATTTCCAGTGTTTGTTTATGCCCAACAAGGAAATACGATGTCTTCCCCACTGGAAGTGGGAGCTTTTGGTTCTGATTTTGAATATTCTGATACAAAAAATACGGAGAATTTTACGAATAACTATGGATCGTTTCATAATGATATCTTCTATAAGTTTATATTGACCACAAGAATGAGAGTCATAATAAGTCATTGTGGTTCATTGATTTTAGATACATCCATAAATTTATTGAATGCTTCGGGGAAATGGGTTACAAGTGCCAGTGGTTATGACGGCTCTTATGTTTGTGGTGAATCCGGTCAAAGTTATTTGTCTGTAGTATTGGAACCAGGTACATATTACGCAGTATCAGAAGTAGCGCAATATTCTACAGAAGAAGGCAATATAACTACCCGAATTTCCGGAATGTCATTATCTGCAGTAGGTAACACAATGAGTAATCCAATCCTTGTCGGTACTCATTCAAACAGCATATACTATTCTGATACGCAAGATACGAATCGTTTTACAGACCAATATAATGAAGAGGAAGACTTCAGGGGACAAGATGAAGTCTTTTATCAATTTACCATTAGTAAGAAAATGTATGTGATATTGAGCCATTGCAGTTCAGTCGTTTCATGTACTTATATGTATTTATTGGATTCTTCGGGAAATCTCATAGAATACAGTAGTGGCAACAATGGTAAGGGAGAATGTGGTTCTTCTCTTGATCTTGCTCTCATAGAAAAGAATTTAGAAGCGGGCACTTATTATGTCGTGTCGGAAGGATACGAAGAATCGGGTCCTATAACTACTAATATTATCGCCTATGCGCCGGGTGATTTTAACTATCCGGTGGTTCCTGGTGTATATAATGAAGAAGACGTAGCTGTAGGAGGATTTGGAGGAACATTTAATGTCTCAGCCACCGGTGGAGCTACTTACTCTATTCCTATTAAGGTTCCGCAAGGTGCAGGAGGGCTGCAACCTTCGCTTGCTATTGTGTATAATAGCCAGGCGGGGAACGGCATAGCAGGCTGGGGATGTAATATATCAGGAATATCAGCCATAACACGAGGACCGAAGGATATCTATCATGATGGTATGGCGAAAGCGCTGACTTACTCTGCCGATGATGCTTATTATCTGGATGGAAAGCGTTTGATTTATTCCACCGGTACCGTCGGACAAGAGGGGGCTGTTTACTATCCGGAGTCTGACCCCTTCACCAAAGTAACTGTTCATGGAACCTATAATAATACAGCAGCCAATACATGGTTTGAGGTTCAGACCTCTGATGGTTTGGTTTATTATTATGGAAATACCGCCGAAGCGAGGCAAAGTTATACGGTGGGTAGTTCACCGAGAATCTATGCCTGGTATGTGGATAGAGTGGAAGATACTTGGGGAAACTACATGACTTACACCTACAATGTTTGGGATTATACTATATACCCTAAAAGTATCTCTTACGGGAAGAATAAGAACGGGATTACAGGTCATTATAACACAATCACTTTTGATTATGAATCTCGCCCCGATCCGCAACCTTTCATTATAGAAGGTGTAAAGGGGAAAATGGGCTACCGTTTAAAAACTATAACAGGTAAAGCATTTACTAGTATTTATCTTATTTATGAATTGACTTATAGTACCACAAGCGATGGTTCCGGTACCCAGTTCTCACGTCTGGCAAACGTTAGGAAAAAGAATAGTGCAGGAGAGGCCCTTAAACCTGTCTATTTGCAATGGCTGCCCTTACCCTCTTTCCAGCAATCTGTTATTTCTCCCCAATTCAATATGCCGTCTGTCTTTCCTGTAGTGAATATGTCCGGGAATGCTATGTCCTTTGGAGATCAACAGTTTACCTCCGGTGATTTTAATGGTGATGGGCTGGCGGATTTAGTAGGGGTCTTTCGAGGGAAGATTCAGACAGGACCAGGGGCATGGTCGTATAATACGTATGCTTATGTCTATTGGGCTTCGCGGGATGCTGATGGAAACATTAATTTCCTTCCCGGAAGACAATACACTCTTGGATCGGAATTTCAAATGGAGGATTGGAAGGAATATAAAGCAGGTTCTTCTGTCATTGATTTTGATGGAGATGGTCTCAATGAATTTGTGATACCCCATGCAAGTATTAATGACTATTGGAAGCAAATAGGTTTTGCTATTTACGGGAATACAGTACAGGGAATTTTTGGATACAACTTGCAGCGTAGTAGTGAAATGCCGGTTTATGCTACCGGTGATTTTAATAATGATGGAAAAGGAGAGATTGTCTTTTTAGAAAAAGGGCATACCTCTAACAAATATCCGGGTGAAATTATAGGACATAACTCCGGGACTACCATTTATCGTACCACCATAAATCTTACCTTGTCTTCTAAGCCGAAGAAAGTTTTTGTTTCCGATCTTAATGGCAATGGTCTGCAAGATATGTTGCTGATATATAATGGTGGGTATACAATCTTTTGGAATCAAGGAGGCGGATTAACCGGAATTATCTTTTCAGACGCTAAAAAGACAACCGGAACTAATATTGGTAATGTCTGGATGATTCGTTCCGGAGATTTTAATGGTGATGGATTAATGGATCTTTTAATGAACGCTACCGGTGACAGTAAGTGGTATTTTGCCCTGAATAATGGCGATGGTACTTTCACAAAATCACAGGCATGTATATTGGACATCTATGATGAGGATTTTACGGAAAAAGATGATAATAAGTTCGATTGCTATGTTTATGATTTCGACTTTGACGGTAAGTCAGATGTGGTGATAACTAAAGCCATGCATAAAAAGAAGAGTGATATCCTTGGCTCTTGGGGTGAATTCAAAAAAACATATACTTATTGGATGCGTTCAACGGGGCGCTTGCTTAGTCAGGTAGCTTCCGCCACTTCTAATAAAAGTGAGGACGCTCTTATGGCTCTCCATGTGCTGGGCGATTTTAATGGCGACGGACAAGTTGAATTAATGAATTATGGCTATAATTGTTATAACTCTACCGACGCTAATGTTAACCCTACCTGGAATATTTATCAGAATAGTAGCTATAATGCCGGAACAGGTAAAGTAGCTAGTATTATTGGTGACTATGGTAGTAAAACTATAATTAATTACGCTTCGCTTGTCAATGGAGGTATTTATACTAAAGGTAGTGGAAGCGTTTATCCTATGCTGGATTGTATAATGCCTTTGCATGTTGTAAAGACTACTACCCTCAATAGCAATGGAGTAGCCGCTAATATGATAACCAATTACCAATATGGCGGGTTGAAGGTTCACCAACAGGGAAAAGGGTTACTGGGAATAAGCTTTATGAAAGCTGAGAATGCCCTGCTGGGTACGGTGAATGAATCGGGAGTCAGTTCATGGAATACGTCTTTTTATATCCCTTCCTCTACTTATAGTAAAACCACCATAGACAGTAAAACTGCTGAAAGCAATACCACAATGGTTATTGTAGATAAAGGCTCTAAAAAGTATTTTGCCTATCCTTCTGTTACTACGGAAAAAGACCTTGATGGTAATATTGTTACAACAACCCGACAGTTCAGTTCTTCTTATGGCTATATGACAGAGGAAAAGGCGGACTTTGGTGACAATATGTATAAGACTGTGCAATATGGCAACTACATTTTAGCCGGCAAATCCTATAGACCCCGGTTGATAACGCGAACGCAGAGACACACGGATGATGCATCCACTTTTACACAGAAAACATCCATTGTGTATGACGAAGCTATAGGATATAAAAAGAAGGTTATCGAAAATTATGGTTCTTCCTTGCCATTAACTACCGAATATACATACGATACGTGGGGTAATGTGCTTAGTTCTACAAACAGTGGTACAGGCATAACCGCGCTTACTCAGTATTATACTTACGATTTCTCGAAGCGTTTTGTTGCCGGGACTCATACCTCGCCTTCATCGGCTATAAAGGATTATACTTATGATATATGGGGAAATGTGCTGACGGAAACAGATCTAAGCGATTCATCTAATAGGTTGATTACAAAGCACTTTTATGACGGATGGGGGAACAGGGAAAAAACGATCCTGCCGGATGGAAGAAGAATGGAGTATGAAACCGGTTGGAAACGTGGTAGACCTACCCAGCGTTTCTTTACTTTGACACAGGGAACAGGGCAGCCTTGGGTGATAACATGGTATGATAATCAGGAACGGGAAGTGTTGATGGAAACCATCGGCGCCAAGGATGTAAGAATCAAGAAAACCATGACTTATGACGTTAAGGGACAGGTGATCCGTGAGCAGGTCCAGACTGGTAATCTTGTTACAACAGAAGACTATACCTACGACGGGCGAGGAAGAATCCTGACACAAACGAGCAGTACCGGACAAAGTGTGTCGTATACTTATGGTAACCGTAGTGGGTCGACTACTACAAATGGAAGGACTTATACCAAAACTTATGATGCTTGGGGTAACGTGAAGTCTGTCACTGATCCGGTGTCAAGTATAACCTATACTTATGCTTCACTGGGTAAGCCTAAAAAAATTACGACTGGGGGAGCTGACTTTACCATGACTTATTATGATACCGGTAATCAGAAGACATTGGTTGACCCTAATGCAGGTAGCATAACCTATACTTATGATGCTGCCGGACGTTTGAAAACTCAGGTTGATAGCAAGAACAAAACGACAACGAATACTTATGATCCTTTAGGACGTCTGAAAACTTCTGTTCTGGATGAGGTTACCACTACCTACTCCTATGGAACTTCGGGTAATGACTTGCTACGTCTAATAAAGGAGCAGACCGGTGATAGCTATATTGTTTATACGTATGATAAATATGGGCGGATTTCCACCGAAAAGCGTCAGGTGGATAATTCCGGATTGCTGGAGTTTACCTATGATTACAATGCGGTGGGCCAATTGAGCCGAATAACTTATCCGGGAGCTCTAGCTGTAAATCGTAGTTATGATGCTTATGGTAATTTGCAACAAGTACTGGCGGGTACACAGTCTATTTGGGAGCTGACGGGAGTTACAGGAACGGTTACTACTACCAAACTTGGCGGTACATTGATTTCTACCGAAACCTGCAATTCGCAAGGTTTACTTAGTAACCTGAAAACGATGAAAGGCACTACGTCACTGCACAATATGAACTATGTGTTTAATGGCGCTACAGGCAATCTTACTTCGCGTACGGGTATGATTGGGCAAACGGAAACCTTCACTTATGACAGCGCAGATCGTTTGACTGTTGTGAAGCAAGCTAGTTCTACAGTCATGAACATGGGTTATCATGCCAATGGTAATATCGCTTCCAAAACAGGTTTGGGCTCATACAGTTATGACAAACCACATGCGGTAAGTGCTGTTGACAATACCGGTGGTCTGATTTCCGAGAATAACCAGGCTATTGCGTATACTGCATTTGATAAAGTCTCCTCCATCAGTGAAGCGGTCGGTTCGAACAATTATTTGCTAAACATCACGTATGGACCTGACCGGCAGCGTTGGAAATCTACGTTGAAGACTAACAATGCCGTCACGCGTACGATAGTCTATGCAGGCGATTATGAGACGGTCACTGAAGGCGGTGTGACGAAGCAATTGTATTATCTTGGCGGTAATAACGGATTAGTAGCTGTTTATGTAAAACAATCCGGCCAGTCGGACAAGATTTATTATGCGCATAAAGACCATTTGGGTAGTATTGTAAAGTTGACTGATAATGCGGGTACTGAGGTTTTCAAGGCTTCGTATGATGTTTGGGGCAGACGTACGGTAGCTAATAATACCTTCAAGTTCCACCGTGGCTATACGGGACATGAACATCTGGACGAGTTTAAGCTGATAGACATGAACGGTCGTATGTACGATCCGTTACTGGCTCGTTTCTTGAGTCCTGATCCGTTTGTTCAGATGCCTGATTTCTCACAAAATTTCAATCGATATACTTATTGCTTGAATAATCCGTTAATATATACGGACCCGAGTGGGGAATGGAACTGGTTAGTTGGAGGATTAGGCTTTGTTTTTGGCTATGTAAGTCATGGACTTACCAGTGGTAATTGGGGATGGGAAGCACTTGGTAATGGTGTGCTTACAGGTGCAATGTGGGGTGTTGGATATACGAGTGGGGTTAAAGAGGCTGGAACTTCTCCCTTGCTTTATTCCGCATATTCAGCTGGAAGTAGTACAATTAATTCATTTATGCCCTCTATGAACGTACCTATAGGAAATAATTTTGGTTTATCGGTATCGCCGGGAATAGGATTTGGCACTACAGGTTTTACGGCGGGCATTAATGCCGGTATAGGCTATTCCGATGGAGACTTTAGCATTGGTGCTGGTGTTGGAGTGGGCGATAATCATTGGGGATGGAATGCTTCTGCAACCTATAATGGCGTTGGAGTCGGATATGGTTTGACTTATTATGGCAAGACTCAAGGTCCGGACGGAAAATCGAATGCACAAAGAGTCGCTAATATAACAGCATATTGGAAAGGTGGTTCTTTTGCGTTGCAAAATGACATGATATCTTTAGGAGGAGATGGAGATAGATGGAGGACGAATGCGTTTGAACTGAGTGTTGGAGATTTTTCATTTGGGTCTTATATCTATACAAATGATGGAAAGACAGATAGCGAAAAACAACAAGATGAAAATGCACGCAGTCCAATATGGGGTAAAAATAGAAATAAAGGCTATAGTACTTGGAAAAATGGACAAGTATTTTCTGCTCCTGTATGGATTGGATATAGAAGAGGAAATCAAATTATGCGCATTGGATATAGCCATAAAGTGTTCCAAGACTTGCAGCAGAATGGAATTCACGGACGAACTGGTTTTGGGAACCAGAATTTTTACCTGAATTATGATAACTTTAAGACGGGTGGTTATTTCTACTCGGGCTATTATAATCCTTTGAGTTTATGGGGAAAATAAAAATGTATTCAATATGAAAAAAGTAATATTTATTTTATGTGCATTGTGTGCTCTGTCATCCTGCAGAGGGATTCCTAATGATGTTAAAAAAGCATTTACTTACTGTTATGCAGATGTGTATACAGGGATTGATACCCTTATTAATACCGACGGTTATTATAATCGGCGTACATTCTTCTATAAGAATGGACTGGTTGTTGAAGGGTATTATCCTGAACGTGACCATCTTGAGTTGCAAAAGCTGAAAGAATTTTCAGAAGAACGTTTTACTTCCATGTATTTCATAGGAATTTATAGAATCTATGGAGACACATTAAAGATACAGTATATACGAGAAACTCAATCTCTTAATGATGCTGGAAGCGGAATGGAAAAATGGTATAAAATCATCGATAAAAATACGATGCTGTGTATAAATGATTTCAATAACACAACTATTGAAAGAGAAAGAGAACTTTCCAAAAGTTACCCTTCTGACATCGGCGATACTCTTCGGTTTGTTCCTGTTAGTGTGAAAATTCCTCAACCGAACGATAACTTGCTTAAAAGAAAATGGTTCTGGTGCAATGAGCAAGATTGGGAAAATTATATGAAACATCTTAAACAAGCGAAGCAGCAGTTTAAGAAGAAATAGATTATGAAATACCTATTCAGCCGGATGATAGATCCGTCTGGATAGAGTATTAGGGTTTATTTTGTTATTTGTATTTTAAGCAATCCAATAATTCTGATATGAATATGAAAAAGCACGTTTTATTAGTTCTACTTTTGGGTCTAACAACCTCTTTCTGTTACTCACAAGTAAAAGTCAGTGTACAAGGTGGTGCCGGTTTCAGTGGCATCACAAAGGATAAAAATTATAAGGCTGACTTCGGATACCGTTTCGGGGTTGGGGTGGAGTTCCCTTTAGCTCGTGCCTGGTCATTACAGACAGGTCTCCAACTCTTGAACAGGAAAAGTTCCATTGATGAAGATGCATTAGAAACTCGCCAATACGAAGGAGAGACAGTTTTGCTCTATGAGACGAAAAAGTCTAAAATGAGCGCCGTCTATCTTCAGCTTCCAGTGAAAATAGGGACATACCTACCCTTGAATACGGATTGTGGTTTACAAATAAGTGCAGGACCGTACGTCGCTTATGGTATTGGAGGAAATATTGACGGTGAAATGAAACGAGATCCTCATTGGAGTGGTAGTGGTCTTGTTCCGGAAGAAATTAGGAACTTAGCTGTTCATCGAGGTTTTCATTTAGAAACTTTTAATAGAGATAGTGGTTTGAAGCGATTGGACATCGGATTGAGTGTCGGAGTAGATTTCAAGTACAAATCTTTTTTTGTTGGTGGCGCAGTGGAGTACGGTCTTCTTCCCGTCAGTAAGGAATTTCTTAAAAATATGTTCGAGGATGTTTTCGGTGAAAACAAAATAACGAGGTCTCCCCATAATTTCGGGATGGAACTTCATGTAGGTTACTGTTTTAACTTGTGGAAATAAACTGTACTCCATTCAGCCCAATATATTATTGGGGATCATTTCGGAGAACCTCGAACTAAAAATTTTTATACTTAAATACAAGTTTTATGATACGGAATAAATACATCTTATGTTTTATGTTTCTGTTATTTGCAGCCACTTCGTTTGCTCAGAGCAGATATGCTCTTTCATTTTCCGATTACATGGATGGAAAGTTTACTGCATTGGAGAATCTCACTATTGAATCCAGGTCTAAAAGTAAGAGATTTTGGAATGGAGGTGCTGATTTTAAACCAGAGACAGGTAATAAGGAGACGGATAAGTTATTAAAGAAAGATGTAAAGTATATCATACATCAGGATACCTTGTATGTAAACTGCCGCCAGTTAAGGTATCAGGGATGTAAGTTTGGCAACTGGTATGCGCCTGGTTTTCGTTTTGGTACCGGTAGGATTTGTTTCATCAGCACTAAGATTGGCAAGGAACAGACGAGTGAAGCTGTCACCGCCGGCATACTTTTTGGTGCTATAGGTGGGGCGATCGTAGCATCTAAGCAACTGAAAAATAAGGCTTGTTATCTGATAGAGTCTGACGATAAGGAAGTGAAACTTATTACCAAAAATAATATGAGGACTATTTTGCTGAATTATCCAGAGTATTCGCAAGAGTATAACGCTCTCCCAGAGAAAGAGAAAGAATCGGCTGCTGTAATCATAGAATTTCTTGTGAAGACCAATTTACTAATGAGATATTAAAAAACTGTTAGATGAAGATTATGAAATATATATTGTTGACGTTTGCCTTGTTTTACTTGAATGTAAGTATTTGGGGACAAGAGAAGAGCATTGGTATTACGCTTGAAGATGTGGCCGGAATGAAGGAAAAGGAAAAAGAACAGGAGAAAGCTATGCGAACTCCGAGAAATACGTTCATTGTCAATTTGGGTTATGGTTGGATAACGAGCAGGGTAGAAATGCGTTCGGGCACTTACAAGTGGAAAGGAGGTCCGGAGTATAAAGTGGCGTACAACTGGGTTGGTAAAAAGGGTTATGGATTCGGACTGGAGTGTGCAGCTTTCAGCACTGATTTTCCTGAAGAAACTGTGACATTGGGATATGTGGCTCCTTCCTTAGTTTATTGTCAGAAGATTGATGAGAAATGGATAATCAGAGGAACTGTGAGTTTTGGGTATGCCTGGAATGGTGCAGGCAGAGACCGATTCTCGGGGATAGCAGCCGAACTAAGTTGGGGAGTAGAGTATATGTTGAATAGAGTGATAGGGCTGGGACTGGGTGTGGAATGGTGGCGAGCTTCTCTCACTCGCCCTGATGACTTCAGTTCTGCGGTAATTGTGATTGATAGTGAACGTCATGGAGTAAATCGTTTGGGAATTCAAGGTGGACTGAGATGCTACTTTTAAATTTTCCCGTTCAGTAGGATATTTAATCATGAGTGGTCGAAAAATTACGGCTGTTACCACTGTTACCATATAATATTTTGTTTTTATGTGAAAGTTGTGGTTATTTGAAGCGTCAATAAAATCTTATATCACATGAAAACAACATTTCTACTTTTAAGAATTCAAACATCTAAACGGATAGTTGCCATATTTCTGCTATTCGCGGTTTTATCTATGTGGGCTGCTGCTGATGCATACGCCCAAAACAAAATCAAATATACCTATGACAGCGCCGGTAATCGGTTGACTCGTCAAAAGGAAATTGTGGTTCAGACAAGGGGAGTCTTGAGCGATGATGAAGGAGAGCCTTCCATATATGAAGAAAAACTTTCGGAAACTAAGGTGACAATTTATCCCAACCCTACCCGTGGTATGCTCAAAGTTGATATTTCAGGAGTTGAGAAGTTTGAGAATGCCCGAATATCTCTCTATGATCTTACCGGGACATTGATGCAACAATGGGGCAGTATATCTCAGTCCAATGCGGTAGATATATCTGATCGAACTCCGGGGATGTATATCATGCAGATAGTCTATAATGGTAATACCAGTAGTTGGAAAATAATTAAAGAATAACCTAAAGCTAATACGCTATTATGAAGAGAAGAATATTTTTTATCTTGGTACTGTTATGTACCTTATCAGGATATGCCCAAATCTCAGTAGGCCGGGATTCTCTTGTTATAGATCCATTAAAAGATGAATTCATGCAAGAAGCTGATGAAGACGGACTGTATAAAATCGTGACAGAAGTCAATGAGTTGTCGTCGGAAGACAGTGCCGTCCGAAGTGAAGTTCTTTCGTTAGACGCCCCTCTCTTGAAGCCCCCGTTGAAACCATTAGATCCGTTTGAACCGTTAGAACCGTTAGATCCTCTTTTGCCGGCGCCTCCATCCCTGCCCGAATTGCCAAGCACGGTAGAGATAGACCGGGCAAAAGCAGTAGGTGAAATACCTATTCAATCGAGAATAGAAAATGGCTCACTCACATACAGTGTACCTATTGAAATATATGGAGGGAAAAACGGACACCAACCCGCTCTTGCCTTATCTTATAATAGTCTGATGGGGAATAGTATTGCCGGATACGGGTGGTGTATAGGAGGATTATCCTATATATCTATTTGTAATTCAAACTATTATTATGATGGAAGCAATGCAAAACCGGCTAGTTTAGATAAGAATTCTGCCTATTCATTAGATGGGAGTCGGCTTATTAAGATATCAGAAACGTCTTCTCAAATCGATTATCAGACAGAGCACGGCAATGTGAAAGTTACATTTTATGCACCATCAGGAAAATACTATTTTGATGTTTGGTATCCGGATGGAAAGAAAGTAACTCTTGGATATCCCACCAATACATCGGCACAAATTACTTACCCGATTACTAAAAGTGTAGATGCATTCGGAGGGTATATTGATTTTACTTATCTGTTGGATAATAACGTCTATTATGTCACCGAGATCAAATATGGCAGCAATTCTACTCAATATGGTGCTGTAAAGTTTACCTATCAGACAAGAAGCGATGTTCAATCTTCTTATATAGCGGGGCGGCTGATGAAGGATAGTAAGTTATTGTCGAAGATAGATACATATTATCAATCATCAATGCTTCTTAGTACTTATACGCTGAGTTATGACACAAGTATATATAGCTTCTTGTCTAAAATCAGTCTTAAATCGAATGGCAAAGAAGTTAATCCGCTGATGTTCTATTATGGAGGTGAGTCTGACGAAAGTCGTTTCCAGACAAGCACGGCTTTTCTTGAAACTTATTTTGCTAACAGTAAGGCTCCTGATCTTATCCTGCATAAGGGTAAGTTTAATTCTCTTACCCGGAGTGAAGGACTCGTTGCCTATCCTAATTTTGAATCTTATGGTATAACCGCTTATGATAAAAAAGGAAATTACCAGTATGGAAGTAAATATGATCCTGCACAGAATCTGTTGGTTTATAAGAATCTCGGAGATTACCTCTGTTCACCGGTAAAGATTCAGGCAGGTAATGGATTCCAGAAATTATATCCTGTTGATATAGATGGCGATGGAAATGATGAACTGGTTAGAATTAATTATTGGTTGCATGATCAGAACAGCGCCAAAGTAGATATTACTACCTATGATAAGAATATGACAGCCCGGAATGCATCCTTCTTATTAGAAGGAACATTTGCAGAAGGCAGCAGGCAAAGTGCTGTTCCCAGATTATTCATTACCGGAGATTTCAATGGAGATGGGAAGATGGAATTGGTTGCCGTTTCGGGTAACAAACTTCCGAAGGGGGAAACCAGGACATGGTCAAGAACCACTATGTTTAATCTGGAATTGAGGACTAAGATATATGATCAAACTCCATTCTTATTTGATTATTTTAAGGATGCGCTTTTTGCTGTCGACTATAACGGGGACGGGAGAACGGACATTTGCCTCATAAACGGAATTGGAACTTATATTTACTCATATCAGGGAGGTGCTTTTGTGCAGATTGCATATACAAGCGGCATTAAGAGCACAGATATATCGGGTGCTTCCAAAAGAGAATTGTTGGTTGAAGATATTAACGGTGATGGGCTCACCGATTTTCTTTTAGGTCCGAAGAAGAATGATTACTGGATTGAAATGAAAAAACGCCCTTGTGGTGAATGTAGTGGCTGTAGAGGTGAGATTATTGATGATCCGATAATAAAGGATCCCTTCCTCCCTAATAATGGTGGTAAGGTTGATAGCGATAAGGCTTTTGAATTTACCACTCCGTGTATCAGACCCATTTCTTATCCGGTAACTCACTATAATAGTACGTATAAAACCTGGACTGCTTTATTGGCAACCGGTAGTGGATTTGTAAGCAGCACATTTGAGTTTTTATCTAATTCCGATACCAATTATCAGTTTCTGTTTCATGATCTGAATGGTGATAAACTTCCCGATTTAGCTGTAAAATCCGGAACTCAAATCAGTGTACATCTGAACCAGAACGGTAAACTGAATACTGTGGCCGAATCTGCAAAAGTGACTGTAGATTCTGATTCTCATTTTATAACAGGAACTATAGGAGATGGTTATAGTTGTAGGACCAGCCAATTGCTAAGTATAAAGGATGCCACTGTCACTCCAATCTCCTTTACACGTAATGATGCCCGGGGAAGAATGCTGACCGGCATGATTAACAGTTATGGGGTAATTGAGAAATTTGATTATGAAAATCTTACTAATGGCAATATGTATTGGACGACATCTGACTATAGTGTGGGTTTTCCATATAATAAGCTGTATATAGACGTTAATATGGTGAGTAATGCATACTCTATTTATAATGGCAAATACATATCTTCTGTATCGTATTATTATAATGATGCTGTTGCGCATCGTCAAGGCTTAGGCTTCTGTGGGTTCAGGAAAATTAGGATATATGACAATAACAGGGGAATTCATTACTCAAGTGGTCACTCCAACGGCGGAATCGTCTTATAACTTTCATATGGTTACCTTATCAAATAAGGTAGTCAGGATGATTTCGAGCAGCAAGGTAGAAAAAGATAAGTTGAAAAACGTGACAGTAAATTCCAGTTGTGTCTATGATGTTTATAGTAATGTAACGAAAGAAACATCAGTTTACAGCGATGGTCTCACGATAACAACTGATAACTCTTATCAGAACATAGACAATGGCACGACTTATAGAATAGGACTGTTATATGATCAGGTAACCACTAAAACAAAAGATGGTTTAACATGGGTCGGCAGAAATTACATACCTGTATTTGATAATAATCAGCTTCCGATTGTTACAGTGAATTATGTAAACGGGAAATCAGCCTCTCAAGTCAATCGTTCATATAAAGATGGGCTGGTTACTCAGGAATTTCTGAAAGAGTATGGAGCTACTACTAGCTTAAAAACGCTGTATGAATACGATTCTTATGGGAGGGTCATAAAGAAAACGACTCCTTTGAATTTTGTGAGTACGTATACGTACAATCCAAAGGGATTACTTTACTCTGTAAAAAATCATAAAGAACAGGAAACCACGTTCGAATATGATGATTGGGGTAGAAAAGTAAAAACTGTCTCTCCGGATGGTTCTGTAGAAACTACTTCATATTCTTGGGCTACGGCTCCGGCTTCAGCTTTAAGGCTTACTACCATTTCTGCTACAGGCGCTCCGGCTTCCCGGACTTATTATGATGCTTTAGGGAGGGAAGTAAGAAGTGGAAAACAACGCTTTGACGGAAATTATATTTATACCGATAATGTGTATGACGAGAGAGGGAGGTTGGCTAAAGTTTCCGTGCCGTTCAAGGGAGCCACTCCTGCGCAATGGAATACATATACTTATGATTCTAATGATAGGATCATATCATTAAAATATGCATCCGGTAAGGAGGACACTTTTTCATACTCTAATACAAGCGTAACTTCGGTGGTAGATGGTGTTTCAAAAACAGAAAAACAGGATGCTTCCGGAAATATAATATCAGTTACCGACCCCGCAGGTGCCACTGCTTATAATTATAGACCAGATGGTCAGATGAATAGCGTAATTGCTCCGGGACAGATTACAACTACATTCGGGTATGATGATTTTGGCAGACGAATTACGATGAATGACCCAAGTTTCGGACTAATCGAATACGGTTATGACGCTATGGGGAATGGCGTTCTGGAAACTGATGCCAATGGAAATACTACGAAGAAAACTTATGATAATTTTCATCGTTTGACAAAAAAGGAGGTTGCCGGACAGACAATAAACTACAGCTATAATGCTGATAATCTCATAGAATCTGAGGTAAGTTCAAACGGGACGTCTAAAACCTATACTTATGATGCTTTGATGAGGCTAAAGACCATGAAAGAAACGAATGTGGATGGAAAATGGCTCAAAAAAACATTTACTTACACCAGTGGGCGTATATCAGACTTGGCGTATGCTTCTAATGTCGGCAGTATTGTGACTGAAAACTATACATATTCCTATGGTAATCTTTCGGAAGTGAAACTTAATAGCTCGACATCTATCTGGAAGTTAACTGCTGAAAACTCATTAGGATTAACGACCGGTGTAAGCACTGGTATTCTGACCCGTACATATTCTTATGATGCAAACGGGATTCCAACGGGTAGAGTAGTTAAAAACGGTTCTACTGTTATTCAGAATTCCGGATATAACTTTAACGCTAAGACGGGCAATCTGAACTGGAGAAAAGACAATGTGAGGAACATTCAGGAGAGCTTTAGTTATGACAATTTGAACAGATTGACAAGTTTTGCCGGAAAAACGGCTGCTTACAGTAACAATGGAAATATAACCAATATATCTAATGTAGGAGCTTTTGTGTATAATGATGAGAAACCTTATGCGATAGTTTCGATTACTCCTTATGGTACGGAAGTTCCACTTCGGGAACAACAGATTACCTATAATGCTTTAAGAAGGCCGGAGACTATTACTGAAAATGGTTATGTAGCAACATTTACATATAATGGGGAAGGTAATAGGGCCAAAATGAATCTGAAGAAGAACAATCAAGTCCAACTCAATAAATATTATTGGGGAAATCAATATGAATTTGAAACAGGAGTTGCGGGTTCAAAAGAAATTCTGTACCTTGGCGGCGATGCATATTCAGCGGCAGCAGTGTATGTGAAAGAAGGTTCAGGGGCTTGGGCTGTTTACTATCTATGCAAGGATTATCTGGGCAGTATAACTCATATCGTTAATTCTTCGGGTGTGCTGAAGCAGGAGTTAAGTTATGATGCATGGGGGAGGTTGAGGAATCCTGCTAACCAAGCTTTATATGCGGTTGGCACAGAACCTACGTTATTCTTGGGCAGAGGTTATACCGGGCATGAGCATCTGACAGCTTTTGGTTTAATTAATATGAATGCAAGGCTTTATGATCCGGTTATAGGCAGATTCCTGTCTCCTGATCCACAGTTGCAAGATCCATATTTGAGCCAGAATTATAATAGGTATTCTTATTGTTTAAATAATCCATTAAGGTATATTGATGAAGATGGAGAGTTCTTCTTAGGGTTTGTAACAGGCTTTTTCAGAGGATTATTTAAGAAGGGGAATATCTTGAAAAGGATTTTTTCAGCTTGGAAAGAGGGGATTAAGGGAGCGAAAAATGAACTTAAAATTAATTTTGGATTATTTCAGGGTTTGAAAGACTTTAAAATTCTTGATGTTTGGTCGCGCTTTACTTGGGAACTTCCTCAAACAGTAGCTGGTGTAGTATGGTCTCAATATAGAAATGCTATAGGAAATGTAGATAGAGTAGAGTATTTTGATGGGGCAACTTATGTAATAAATGAATGTTCACCAACAAAGAATAATGGTGTTACATTAGGTAGCTTTATTAATATAAATGATGGGAAAAGTGATTATTGGGGTGATGGTAAAATGCCTGTTGACAATGATGGAAACTTTGATCCTACAAAAGATCAACTTTATATGCATGAATATGGTCATTATTTGCAGAGTAAAAGCTATGGGTGGAGCTATTTGGTAAAAGTCGGAATACCTAGTATTATTAGTGTACAAGATAAAAGTTATGTAACAATTGGCAATAAAACTTATCCTTCCCATGATTTAGAAGATTACGAAATGAATGCAAGTAAAAGGGCGAAGAAATATTTTGAGAAATATTATGGAATAATGTGGGACGAATCCAAGAATCCGACTTTTTATCCGCAAGCTATAAATTATAACTTTAAATATTAGAAATATGAAATTGATAAATAAATTACTAATAATATTATTAGGATGTTCTTCCTGCGACCCAAATACACATGAATTTGGCTTCGAGGTGTATAATCAATCGGATAGAGAAATAGATGTGTGTTTAAACATGTGGTATCTGGGTATCCAAGATACTTTAGTACCTGCCTATCAAGACTATGATGCTACATCTCAATATAATTATGGATTTACAACCGTGGAAAAGAAATCAGTAAATTTGTTTATAGTACCTGGTTCAATTACTGCAGAAGAGATTTTTAGAATGGCTAATGATACGATACGCATATTTATTTTTGATACTGATACGCTTGCAAAATATTCTTGGGAGGAAATAAGTCGTAACTATAATATCTTACAACGATATGATTTGACGCTAAAAGATATGAAACTTTTAAAACATGATATCTATTATCCTCCCACTCCCGCTATGCGTAATATAAAAATGTGGCCTCCTTATAATGAAAAAGTATCCATAACGAATAAAACATTAAACTAATACATAAAATATGAAAAAACAAATCATTCTATTAGCGATCAGCATTTTGGGAGCATTCTCTCTTCATGCTCAGGAGATAAACAAAAGTCTGACGCAATCCAAAAAGGAAGTAAACTCACAGCCACGTAAGGGTACGGACTGGAATAAACAACCTATCGGTTACGTTTTTGGGGGTGTAGGTGTAGGGCATATTGTCTCCACAGAAGAGGTTGAGGGTTCTTCGTATATGTCCACAGGACTTGATTGGAGGGTGGGAATGTCTCGTTATTATAACCGTTGGGGGTGGGGAGTGTTGGTGCAGCAGTTTCGCGCCAAAGAGACAATGTCTCTCACTGACGGTTTTCAAACGATGGAGATGAAAGACGTAGGACGATTATTGTATATTGCTCCTCAATTCACCGGACGATGGGTTTTAGGGGAGAAGTTAACCATTTACGGTGCAGTAGGATGGGGATGGTTACGTTATAAAGAAACCCTTAAAGCAGATGGTTTAGGTAAAATTAATGCTACAGCCAATGCTTTGGGCGGAAACTTTACGATGGGGCTTGAATATCGTTTAAGTTCAGTAATAGGCTTAAGTGTGGATGCCGGCCTTGTGGGAGGTGAAATCGGAAAACCGAAAGTTGACAATGATGAGCTGCAAGCCGC
>OLZG01000488.1_pt1 | contig 21296 bp, 17 predicted proteins | sample 1644401 | NCBI WGS metagenome assembly OLZG01 (sample SAMEA103958119, study PRJEB25191) | human gut metagenome | biome: human-associated habitat [ENVO:00009003]; feature: intestine environment [ENVO:2100002]; material: feces | place: Germany | collected 2013/2015
TGCCAAGGTACTTCCTGCCACTGTTTTATCCGAAATAAAAGGCAAAGATATTTCCCTGAATCTCGATATGGAGAATGGTTTCATCTGGAAGATCAACGGTACTTCCATTACAGCAGAAACACCTGCGGATATAGATCTTTCTGTTACAAATACAGAAGAATATATTCCGGCAGCATTATACAGCCTGATCTCCACAAACCAGAATGATTTCGGTTTCCATCTTGGAAGAAGCGGAGCTTTCGATTTCCCGGCTGTGCTTTCTGTAAAGGCAGATGCTTCCTGTGCAGGACTTATGGCAAATCTGTTCTGGTATGATGCTGAGAATGGGGTTCTGCAGTGCATCCAGACTGTAACTGTAGGCGGTGCATTTGAGCGCAGTATTCCATATGCTGACTTTGCCCTTTCCAAAGGACAGGATTATTTCATAGCATTTGGTACAGAATCTCTCAATGGCAGAGTCATTCACACAGACGGAAGTATCACAGATGAAAACGGCGCATACCTGCGACCTGCCAACACAAAGATTTCCAGCCATTCCATTGACAGAAACAAGCTTACTGTCAAACTTTCCAAAGGATGTGCAGGTGCTCAGGGTTATGACTTCGTGATCAGTAAGAAATCAAATATGCTCCAGACCGGGAAATTCAGCCAGACCGTTTCCTCAACCGACAAGCCACAGGCATCTTTCAGATATCTGGCAAAAGGTACCTGGTATGTGGCAGCCCGAAGCTGGGTTCTGGATGCACAGGGCAATAAGGTCTATGGTTCCTGGACAAAGATCAAGAAGATCAAGATCACTGTTGTTACACCACAACAGCCAAAAATCAGGAATATCACTGTAAAAGGAAACACTGTGACTGTTACTTACACAAAATGCAAAAATGCCACAGGTTATGAAATCCTGCTCGGAAACAAATACAAAACCTCCGCAGGTGAGAAATATCCGGTTAAGAAATATCTGAAACGTACAGAAGGCAAAAATACCGTAACTGTAACCTTTACAAACGTAAAGAAAGGCACCTGGTATGTGACCATACGGGCATGGAACCAAACCTCCAAAGACAAATCCAGAGTTTACAGTCCATACTCCACAATGAAGAAATTTAAGACAAAGAAATAGCTTCTGTTTCTTACAAATATTTCTACTGTAAAGATTGTTCTGATTCTGTTTTCTCTGCCAGTTCGTGATATTGGTTTCCACGCCGAGCAGTCGGTTTTCCACCTCACGCACGGCTTCGTCCGTGGGAACGGGTATAACATCAACCGAGAGCATCATATTACGGTTCAGCTCACAAAGCTCCGCCACCATACTGTCCTTGATATAAGCGGCGTATTCCCTGAGAAAAATCACACGCCCGTATCTGTCGCCCATACGGAAGTAGTCCTTTTCAAACTCAAAGGTATCGGGGCAGATGAAGTCCTTAAAATCGTGACCTTTCCGCATCGTCTGTGACATATCAAAACGGAACGCCGTTTCCTCTCCTGTGCGGTAGAAGTCGTGAAAGATACGGAGCTTTTCTTCCGCTTCAAGCTCCGTGCATTTCGAGCCGAGTCTGGAGAAATGGGCGATAAGGTCAGTACCCACACGGGCAAAGTAGTTCCGTGCTTCCTCAATGTTCTTTTTGCAGACCGATACCGTCACATATTTGTCCTGCACAATAGAATTAGCCCCCGTTGCCTTATCAAGCAGCATCTTGTTGTATTCCGTGCGGTACTTATCCAGACCGTCATCGGACATAGGAATAAGAATGGTCTGCTCAAAATCCGCTTTGTTGAGCCTGCGGTTATTGATTGTGATTTTCGTGGTCGCACCGCTGTCGAGAGCGTTGAGAAGCTCCGAATATTCAAGGAACATTGCTTCCTTGTCCTCACGGCTTGCCACGGTATAGTTTATATCCTCAAACTTAAAGGTCTTTGCGTACTTGTTGCTGCCGACAAGGAAAATACCGTCTGCCCAGATAGTCTTTATCGGGATAACGCTCTGCACCGATTTCGGCACAACAAATTTTTCCTTGTCCTGCTTGAACAGATTTCTAAGCGTTTTTAACATCGTCTACCTCCTTACGCTTTTTTGCTTTCTTTGGTTTCTTCTGTGCTTTTGCCCTTTGCTTCTTTGGCACGGCAGGCAAGCCCTTTTCGTGGGCTTCAATGGTCGGCTTCAACGCTTTGTAATAGAGATTGTCGGGCAAAAATACAATCTTTTTCGGCATCAGAAACTCTGACTTTATCCACGCCCAGACAAACTGCTCGGCGGTCATACCGTTGTACTTGATAAAGCCCATAGCCGCAAAGGGGAACGCACCTAAGATGCACACCCAACTGAGCGTTTCCGTTCCAAAGTGCGGGCGAAGCAGAAAGAATAAGCCAACCGCCACGCCGCAGGCAAGGACAGAAAAAATGAACTGCCTGAGTGACAGTCCGAAAAACATACTCTCCGTGTAGTTACGGATTTCTTTATTTATCTTGACTTCCAAAATAGCACCTCCCTTACAAGCCCATCATTTCACGGACAACACGGTCTGCCATTTTGACCGCACCGACCAAGACGAGCATATTGAATACAAGCTCCCCGACATAGCTCCATACCATTGTGACCGCCGCCGCATCGGGATTGACCGCAGGCGGTGTCGCTGCAAAGAGCGAAAAGATGATGCAGGCAAGCACTATGATTGCACCCTCCAAACACACGGCAGCATAAGACTTGATAAAGCTCTTGCCGACGCTCTGGCTCGGCTCTCCTGCAAAGGCAGAAAGAGGAACAGGGGCGATAGCGGTATAAAGGTAGAGTTTGAAAAATCTGCCGTACACCGACATTATCATAATGAAACTGAGTACCGTAATGAACAGACCGCCGATGAGCGTGACCGCCCACAATGGGATACTCTCGAAAAAGCCGCAGTCCTCAACGGCGGTCACGATTTCCGAGGGCAAGACGGTCTGTGTTGCCGTTCCAAAGCCTGCGGCGTTCATTATGGTAGAGATAACGCCCTGCACAATCTTAAACAGAGCCATCATCAGCTCCAGACCATAAGTGACCGCACCTTTGGCAAGGGCAAATCGGATAAAAAGCTTCAATGCGTGTTCGGGTTTCTTCACTTCTGCAAAGTTACCGCAGGTACGCATCACGCCTACGACGAAAAACAGCACGAGCAGGGCAAGCCCGATAGCCTGCAACGCACCGTGGATATTTACAATCACATTCCATATCGTACCGCCCTTGAATTGCTCTGGGGATTGGGTAACGAGCTGCCATATTTCAGCCAACTTCTCATTCCAAGTATTCAGGGCGTTCTCCAAGTTCTGTACGACCCAGTTATCAGACATTCGACCACCTCCTTGTTAAAATTGGGCATATCGGGCAGCCCACGAAGTGATCTGCCCGATATGCTCTGTCTTTTGTCCTCTGGATATGGGGAATTAGCCTGTGATGAGGGTCAAAATCTCCTTTGCAAAGGTAATGACTACGCCACCTGCAAGGGTCAGAAAGCCGTTCGCTCTCTGGGACGGGTCGTGGGATTTGAGGGATAAGCCCACCTGCACGATACCGAAGCCGAGCATAATCATACCGACAGCCCTTACCAGACCGAAGATAAAATCGGAAAGGTTGTTGACGACCTGAATGGGGTCATTGGCAGCAAAGGCGGTCATAGATGTGCCAAGCACCATCGTGAGGGCAAGCACCGCCACGCAGTAGCGGCGGAAACCCGTTCTGACCTTGCCCGTCATGGGCAGCTTTGTGGTTACTTTCTTCTGGGTGTCCTTCTTGTTAAAAAATTTCATAGATAAATCCTCCTTTAGATGTTGAATATTTCTTCTAAGTCCTCATCGGACAGAAGTTCATAGGAAGTGCTGACAGGCATAACGCTTACGGCGTTATCAGGTATTTCGCTGTCAAACACAAGGGTCGCAACCGCCTGTGTCGGCTCGCCGTGAACATAGGGCGGCTGACCTCCGTCAGCAGTCAGTTTTACATTGGGGTGCTTTAAGATGTCATACTTAAAATCCATAACAGGTCGCTCGCCACGCACAAAAAGAAGTGCGTAGCGGTTATCAAGCATACGCACTTCATCTGGGGTCATCAGCTCACGCCCTGACATCTGGTAGTTGGTCGAATAGTTCCCACTTCGTCCAGAGCTTTTCCCGTAGGTGTTGGTATCAATGGTTTCCTTACCTAAAAGCTCGGACACATACTTATGGGTGCTTTGCTCGTTGCCGCCCAGATACAAAAACTCATCGCAGTTGCCCACGATGCTTTCCCATTGCTTTTCAAACAGGGCTTTGAGCTGTGCCAGATTTTGCAGGATGATACTGACCGACACGCCACGGGAACGCATAACCGACAGTATCTTGTCAAAATCGTCTGGCAGGGAAACATTGGCAAACTCGTCCATAATAAAATGGCAATGCACGGGCAGGCTGCCGCCGTACTTGTGGTCTGCCAGATAAAATAATTGCTGAAAGAGCTGCGTGTATAAAATCGACACAAGAAAGTTAAAGCTCGTATCGTTGTCTGGTATCAGGGCGAATAAAGCGACTTTCTTTTCCCCCAGACTTGGCAGGTCAAGCTCATCGGTGGCAGTAAGCCCTGCAAGGCTCTCCAGATTGAATTTTTCAAGCCTTGCGGCAAGGGTTATCTGGATACTCTTTAAGGTCTTAGCCGAGCCTGAATGATAATCCCTGTAATACTTGAGGGCGATATGCTCTGGGTTTACCATCTCCAGACGGTCAAAGAGTTCGTCAAGAGGGCTTATATAGCTGTCATCGTCCTCACGCACTTCGCCTGCCCGTAAAAGCTCCATAACCATCGGGAAGTTTTGTTCCTCTGGCGGTGCTTCATATTTGAGATAGAATACCAATGCCAGAAGCAGCATACTCGCCGCCGTATCCCAGAACGGGTCTTGCGACTGGCTTCCTTTCGGGGTGGTCGCCTTAAAGAGATTGGTCACAAGCCTTTGCACATCGTTGTCGTTCCGAAGATACACAAAGGGGTTGTAACAATGGCTGCGGTGCATATTGATAAGGTCAAGGACACGCACCTCATAACCTTTCTTTTCGAGCAGACCGCCAATGTCACGGACGATTTCGCCCTTTGGGTCAAGCACCACGAAAGAGGTGTTGCATTGCATAGCGTTGGGCTTGCAAAAAAACCTTGTCTTACCTGCACCAGAACCGCCGCAGACCAAAATATTCAAGTTTCGGCGGTGCTTCTTTCCGTCCAAGCCGATACGCACATTTTGCGTGAGCAGTTTGTTCTCGAACGGGTTTTTATCTCGGTACTTCTTGTTGAGAGTACCTGTATTGCCCCATTTTGCCGAGCCGTGTTCCTCCCGCCTGCGGTAGTTCCTGCGTGTGGAGAAATAGATGCCGATGCCCATAGCGTAGGCAAGCAAAAAAATAAGGACAGTCTTTACGCTGTCCTCACACACCGTTATGGAAAACGGGTTATTTACTGCTACGGATAAGCCGCTGACTATCTCCACGATGCCGCCGCTGACATAGGGTGCTGTCAGCAGTGAAAGCCATACAACAGGAACGATGCCGCAGATAGAAAGGATTAAGCCCGTCTTTTGGTCGTTATCGTTCCTCATTGCACCTGCACGGAATGACCCTGACCTTTTTTGTCGGGGCGTTCGCCACCTTGTCAATCAGCTCATCAACAGGGTCGGTGGGGCGTTCCTCCTGCAACTGCCGTGTACGCAAGGTGTTCAAAGCATTGATAACGATATTCTTGTCGTACTTGTCAAGTGCGATGTGGTATCGTTCTTCTTTCATAGGCTGCACCTCCGATTAGCGTTCCTGCTCTTTGTTCTTCGGCGGCTTGTTCTTTTCAAGGCTCTTAAACATATCGCTCTGGATTTCGCCCAGAACATCACGCATCGAGCCAAGCTCGCCTTTGAATACCTGCGTGTCCATTTCCGAAAACTCCCTCGGAAGCCTGTCAAAACTGAAACCTCTGGTGTCCACGCCGTAACGGGTGCTGACCATATAGGCAACGCAGAAGGATTTGAAATCGGAAGCATCACGGCTCTCGTTATGCTTGAAATCGAAAACCGCCGCCGACACTTCCTTTGCCATACTCACAAAGAGCTGTTCCTCCGTAAGCCCTGTCTTAATGAAAATCGTCTGCTGTTTACTGTCATAGTAGGCAGGGATTTCAAGGTCGGCAACGGGAACAAAGGGAACGGGGCTTGCATCAATCATAGCCGATACAAGCTCACGCATCGTTTTCGGCTCTTGTGCCTGCTGCCTGTCCTTTGCCGATGTTTCGGAAATGTCATAGACCACCTTTGCGTTGTAGCCTACCGCTTTCGTGCCGTCATCACGGGTGTACTCCTTGCTTGGCTCAAGGATAACGATTTTCTGTGCGTCCTTGTTCACATAGACACGGCTCTGCTTCCAAGCGTTATAATCTTTGAGCTGTGTCGCATCGGGCATCTGTGCCGATACTAAAACGGCGTTCGCCACCGAGTAGCGGTCAAAACGCCCCTGCACATCAAGATACTGGCGGAAGCTCTCGCCGTCTGCCATCATCTCGGAGCAGGTGTTGTCAATCAGCTCATAGGCTTCCTGCCGCTGTGCCTGCTTCTGGGCAGCCCATTCCGCTTTATCAAAGGGCTTGCTGCCGCCGCTGAATACATCATAAATGCTCATACTGTTTACCTCGTTTCTTTGGATTTTGGTTTTCTTTTCCGCTTCTGGGGCTGTTTATGCTCCGTCTTGCCTGCGGGCGGCTTCTTCGCCCTGTCAGAAGCGGAGCTTTTGTCCAGGGCAGAAGAAGTATCTGCTTCCTGCTCTTTTCGGCTCTCCTTGATTTTCCGCAGTTCCTCTTTGACCGAAGGTTTCTCCTTAGTCATAGTAGCCCCCTCTGCGGATTTCTTTGGCTGCTCTGAGGTAGGCTCGGACAGAGGGGATTTTTCGGTCTTTGCCACCGAGGGGTTTGGGGCATTTTCCTCCTTTTGGATTGGCGTACCCATCAGGGCATCTAAGAGCTTGTCTTTCTCTGCCTTGTCCTGTACGCCGATGTCTGGCTCTGGCTGACCTGCCTTTTCGTCTTTGGCTTTCTCCACATCGGTCACAACAGAAGCCGTTGCTTCCGATGCCAGTTTGAAGCGTTCCGCAATGCGGCTGATTTTCGATGCGTCCTCCGCACGGGCAATCACATCGACCTCCGCATTGGGGTCTTTGTTTTTACGGTCTGCAAGGACACAATAAAGAACGCCGTACTTTTTTGCTTCCTGCGTAAACTTCTTCAGGTCGCTGTTCCTTACGGTAAATACCTTTAACTCCTTGCCAGAACGGAGCATATTCGTAAGCCTTGCCTTGCCCTTTGTTTTCTGTTCTTCTTTGAGAATGGAATACAAAAGGATTGCGATATTCTTCGCACCTGCACCTGTAATTTTGGCAGCGACCTCAAAGCCCTCCAAGCTCATTCGGACGATTTGTTCTGCCGCTTCGCCGCCTGTGTTCATTCGTCATCAGCTCCTTTCCTTGCTGTTCATCTGCCCGTATGGTTGTTAGCTTTTCTTTGAGGGTATCGTTACGGGCTTCGATGCCCCCGCATAGTCTGACCTCCTTCCGTAAGAATTTCATTCTCTCCGTAATTTCCGTAAGCCGAGCCTTGACCGCTTCTTTTTCTTCGCCGCCTGATTTGCGGGATTTGGAATACAGTTCCTTTCGCTGTTCGGTAAGCTCCGACATTTCCGTTTCCAGAGAGCCTTTATATGACAAGAGCTGTTCCACCGTATCAATCCGATTGCGGCAGAGCAGCCTTGTTTCCTGTGATATGGCTTCCATCTTCATCAGGTCATCTTTCAAAAGATAATGAAGCCTTGCATAATTCTGTTTTCTGCTTTTTGGCAGGATACCGAGCCTGTAACAGTAGTGGAGATACAGCCCACGCAAGCCGCCGATTTTTTTCGCATTTTTGAGTGAGCCTTTCACACGGAAAACCTGTACGGTTTTTTGCGGCTCGGCAAATCTGGAAAATTTTACGGCATAGGAATTTTCCCTGATACGCTCCGTAATCCTCTCGTTGGTGTAATCCTCTCCGAGCTTATATAATCGCTTTGGGCGTTCCCAACCTTTGCCGATTATCGTCCAGTATTTGCGGTTGGGGTCAAAGCTCACACGGTAGCCCATCTCTGCCATCTGGCGGTCAAAGTCTTTGAGCGTAAACGATTTGCTGATAGCTTCGTCCACCGCCTGCCGAGCCACATTATCCCTTGTGGGCATACCGTTCTTTTCAGCCTGATACAAAGCATAGGGTTTCTTTTTTCCGCTTGGGTGTTCAATGACAGACAAAGCATACTCCCTGCAAAGCTCATCGGAGCGTTGACGGAGCAGCCGCAGGTTGGCTTTATTATCGTGGTAGTGCTTCCCGTCCAAAAAGGAAACAGAGTTTACGACAAAGTGGTTATGCAGGCACTCGGTATTTAAGTGGGTGGCAACGATGACCTGAAACCTGTCGCCCCACATCTTTTCGGCAAGTTTTACGCCGACCTCGTGGGCAACCTCTGGCGTGACCTCGCCGTGCTTAAAGCTCTGGAAACCGTGATAGCAGACAATCTCGCTTTCATCGTTCCACTCAGCTTTGGCAATCATCATTTCATCTCTGGCGGTGGCAGTATCGCAGTTGACCCCTGTGACGAAAAACCGCTTTTCCGTCTTGTCCTTGTTGGTGGCATAGTCCATTACATCGACCAACGCCTGCAAGTCGGCTTCGGTGTATTTGGGGTTGGCGGTCTTTTCTGGGTTTTCGGCATAGTCTATCGTGTGGTCGAGCCTGCCTTTTACATCCCAGATTTCACACACCGCCATTAAGATACCTTTCGGGGAAGCAGATACTTTTTACGGACATCAAGCTGAAAATCGTGCCACTTCCTTGCTTCCTCACGGAGCATCGGCGTGTCGATAAAGTTCAGGGCGTTTGCTTTGGCGGCAAGCTGATTGATACGGTTGCCGATGGCAGACAGCTCACGCATTATCCTGTAAAATTCGGGGTCGGGTTTTTCGCAGAGCTGATAGCCCTTTACCATTTCTCTAAGGAACGCTTCTTTTGAGCGACCCGATTTTCGCACAAGCTCATAAAGATACTCGGCTTCTTCCTCGTTAAGACGGAAAAGTATCTGGACGCTTCGCTTTCTCATTTTCCAATCCCTCCTTTTTGGAGAGCCTGTTAATCTGCAAGCAGCACATCAGCACAACACCGACCAGACCGCCGAGCATTGTGCCGATGGTAAAAAACAGAAACTCACTCATTCTTAAAAACTCCTTTCTCATATCGGGGTATTAGGGGCAGCCCCCTAACAAGCGAATTTGGTATCCAAAGACTTTTGGATAATCAAATTCAGTGCTTGGTAAGACATTACTTAGTCCTCGTCCTCCAGACGGCACTCTCCACACATCGGGCAGAAGTACGGACAGTCCGAACATTCCTCGTGCTTCAGACATTCGTCCTCGTCCTCATCATCGGCTCTGTTTTCTGCCGTTCTTTCCTCATCGGCTTCCTGAATATCGGCTTCTCCGTAATCAAAATCATCGTCAGAAAAGTCGATAAGGTCGGTATCACAAAGAATAATCCTTACCTTTTCCGCCGCCTGTTCGGGGCTTTCCGCATAAACAGTAATGCTCTTTTCATAGTGTCCTGTCAGGGTTACATCATACTTTTTCAATGGTTAAATCCTCGCTTTCATTCTTAAAATCTGTTGTGGTTGGGCTGGTTTCTTGAGGCAATATCAGCAGACAATCAACGGGCATCACTCCTTTCACGGCTTACAGTCGGTCTTGCAATCCCCAGATAGGACAACAAAAAATCGTTGAAATCCTTGCCGACAGGCGGAGGATCATCAACGATTTGGTAGTCTTTCTGCAACAATTCTTTTAAGGTGGCAGTACAAATCCTGCCTGTCTTGTCGTTATCCAGATGCAGAATGATAGTCTTAATATGGGGATTGGCGTTCAAAAATGTTGTTAGTGCTATGGGGATTTTGCTGTCTTTTATCTCTTTCTTAGGCTGATACACACCCGAAAGAGAGAGCAGATTTTCCGATTTATAGTCCTTACCCTCACACTTTAGATAAGTGGCGTAGGACAATAAATCAATGGCGGCTTCAAATAAGTGCACCGTATTAGTCGGCTCTCTTGCCAGAAGTCGGAACGAATACCGCTTGTCGCTGCCTGATGCGTCGCCCTTAAAGGAGCTACCTATCGTGCTGCGGTAAGCGGCATACTTTGGCGTTCCGCTTTCGTCCTTACCGACAAAAACGGCATTGTGGTACTTGACACTTTCAAAAATCGTACCGTCTGCAATGCAGTCCTGTATGATAGAAAGGTCAATCCCACGCCCGAAAAGGTAGTCGGTCACTCGGTTACAATCACGATTTTTCGGTGGCAGGAGCAATACCTTTGGCTCGTCTTTGGGTACGGAAACAGGCGGCGGCTTCCAGTCTGCCGTAATACCTGTGAGCATTTCCACGGCTTCCACAAAGCTATACTCTCTGACCTTAATGAGATAATCAAGGGCAGAAACACCGCCAAAACCTCTCGACCACCAGTACCACTTACCATTGGAAATCTTCAAGCTGTCGTGTTCTTTCGTGCAATAGACATTACCTGCCACACGCTTTAGGTTGCTTGGCTCATACCTCTGCAAGTAGGAAAGTAAGTCCATCTGCCGTGCCTGCTCAATCACGGCAGGGTCAAGTTTCACATAGGGTCGGTTACTTCTCATTCAATAAAATCACCTCCTGAAATAGAAGAAGCCGAGGGGCTTTCGATTAAGAAAACCTCTCGGCTATGTAATATTGTAATTATTCTTGGTTTATTAACTTCATTTCATATCCATAAATCTCTTGGAATGTGAAAATACCTTGCCAGATATATTCAGACAATGTCTTGCTTTTATCTCGTTCAACTAATGTTTTTATAAATTTCTCCTTGTCCTCTATTGTCCTACCTATGGTATCTCCTCTCAAATTTAGGATAATAGGTAAATTTGAATTGAACGATTTCGTCTTATCATATTTATCCTTGTTAGCGTGTAATAAGGATATAATTTCAATTACAGTTACAATATTGTTTTCTTCGAAACCTAATAATTGAGCCACATCTATTTTGCCCTCATCATACTTTTTTAATTTTAACGAAATCAAATCAACTTCTTTTTTCAAGGTATAGATTGACAAAACCATAGTTGACATTATCTTTTCAATACGCTTCATAAATTCACGCCATAAATCAATTTTCATATCTTCAGGTTTTATTGTAATAAATGCTGGCTTTGTTTTGCCATCAAGAGGATATGCACCAAATGCGGTCTTAGTTTTGCTTCCGTCTATATGATATAAATATAATTCAAAAAAGAATGACTTTATTTCAGGTATTACACCATTGGGAGATTTACAAATTCTCACTCTATATGCGATTGTTTTCCAAAAGTCAAATACAACATACCTATACCCATCAATATCATCATATTGAAAAAATGCGTTAGTTCCTACCTCTGATAATTGGTCAATAGCAAAATAATAGTTTCTTTCTAATATGATATCAACAAAATCTCCGTCTGTATTTCCTAAAATATAATCTACAATGTCTTTATATTCTGTTTTATATTCTTCTATGTTGTTTATATAGCAATACCATTCGTATGCCATTTTAGCAACACTATGAACTGCATAGAAACCGAGAAAGCTATCTGCTGTAATGGTCTTATGCAAAGTTACATCACTAATATCGACTGCTGTTGCTTTTCCTTTGCTTATTTTATTTATTCGCTCCATAGGTGCCATCAAGATTTTATGCCCATTATCGTCCACACCTGCAACAACATCTTTGGGAGCATACAAAGAGGCTCTATTACTGATTTTGACATTATGCATTTCTGTTCCGTCTATTGATATATCCGCTTTATACTGAATTGGTTTTCCATCACGTGTTGTAAGCCCCAAATGGTTTCTAAAGAAATCCAAATCGGCTACATATTTTTTCTCATAATTATCATTTGTAAAGGCATTATGTGTTTTACATACAAAGGACTTGGTTAGCTTTGCACCTGTAATAGCGTATGTGATTATATCCGATGAAGTAAGTTCTACTTCTGAATTACAATAGATACATTTCATTATATATTCTCCATTCAAAATTATAGTCGTACTTTGTATTATTTTATTATACTACTTGAGTATGAATTTTTCTACCTTTCGGCTATGTAAGAACGGCATCAGCTTTACGCCAATGCCACCTTTTCTCGGTTATAAAATTCCTGCTTTTTTGAGATACCCAACGCTGTCATAACAGCCACGGAAGTAAATTGACTGCAATTCTATATCCGCAAGCTGATTTTTCAGCTCCATTATCCTAATCAGAGCTGCACATTCTTCTTTGGTAAGCTCCGCCACTTGTTCGGTATCAAACACACCCAACACTTTCGGATACTGCTGATACAAACTCTCAATCTTATCCTGAATGGCTTTGTATTCCTCATTCTCTTTAGAGAGATTGGCAACAACAGAACTTAGATATTCGTTGAAAATATTGCTGTGGGTATCTACAAAGGTTTCAAATCTGAACTCTCCAGACATCATTCACACCTCCGACTTGTAACTATCTGCCTTTATTATACTGCCCAAAGTGGGGCAATACAAATCTGCAAATGACTTTATCGCTCCCGATTTTCACATTTTCTTTCGGGCTGTTCCTCGCTTTGCTCTGGCTCGGCATCAAGCACAGCAGGGTCTTTTTTGTCAAGGTTAAGCTCAATGTTAAGAGCGTTCAGCCGTTCCGATTTCTCTTTCAGCTCACCTTCAAAGGCAAAAGGCTTTTGTACCTCAACTTTTGCGGTTTCAAACTGTGCGATAGTTTCCGTTCTTTTAGTCTTGGCAGCTTCCAATCTGGCAGGGAGCTTTGCAAGCTCGTTTTCAATTCGGGTCAGGTTTCCCAGAGGGTCAAAGCCTAAATCTACCTTGTACTTTGCCTTTCCGCAAAGGTTAAGACAATAGTGGGCATTGACCGTATCATAGAAAACTTCCATTTTAAAGCCACGGTAACTGCCGATTTCGGTAGGTGTAGACAGCGGATATTCCTTGCAGATTGCAAGGAGCATTTCGCCTGCGGCAGCTTTTTCGGTGTACTTAATCCCTCGCAGGGTCATCGCACAAAACTTTTCCTCGCCCTGCGGCTTGTTCTGCTCGGCAAGGGCTGTATCGACTTCATAGCAGACAATACGCTGTTCATATTCCTTAACTGTCTGTGGAAAGTATTTGAGTATCCTGTCCTCAAGGTCATAATGTTCGGAAAGGTAGCTTTGTTTCAGCACTTTAAGCTTGGAAACCTGAATGTCTAAATCCATTTTTTCCTTAAAACGCTCGTCGCCTGTGGCAAGCATCTTGACCTCCGCAAAGGAAAGAGCTACCTCGTCCACATCTTCGGCAGAACGGACAGGGCTTTTACTCGTCATTATCTGGCTGATAAATTTCTGCTTGCTCTCCACCAACTGATAGAGGTAGGCATCAAATGTCTGCTCGGTTACATAGCGGTAAACCTCAACCTCTGGGAACATATTTCCCTGCCGTTCGATACGCCCTTGCCGCTGCTCAAGGTCAGAGGGTCGCCACGGACAGTCGAGATTGTGAATGGCGATAAGTCTGTCTTGGACATTCGTGCCTGCTCCCATTTTCGGTGTAGAGCCTAACAATACACGCACTTCTCCGCTTCTAACTTTGCCGAACAGCTCTTTTTTCTGTGCATCGGTGGTGGCTTCGTGGATAAACCGCACCTGCTCGGCAGGAACGCCACGGGCAATCAGCTTCTCCCGAATATCATCATAGACATTGAATGTGCCGTCATTCTTCGGGGTGGACAGGTCGCAGAAAATAAGCTGAGTAGCCTTTGTGTCGGCGTGTTCCTCCCAGATACGATACATATTGTCGATACAGGCGTTGACCTTGCTGTTTGGGTCATCGGGCAGCATCGGGTCAATCATTCTCTGGTCGAGGGCAAGTTTACGCCCGTCATTCGTGATTTTGAGCATATTGTCGATGTTCGGCTCGACAAGCCTTGCCCGCACTTTTTCAGCTCTCTTTGCAAGCCCTGCCACCATATCGGTCTGGATTTCACTCGGCTTGGTCTTGATATTGTGATAATTGACCTTTGGTACGGGGAGCTTTAACATATCAGCGGTCTGAATATCCGCCACCTCACGGAACATCATCAGCAGCTCTGGGAGATTAAAGAACTTTGCAAATCTCGTCTTAGCTCTATAATTCGTACCTTCTGGGGCAAGTTCCAGAGCCGTAACCGTTTCACCAAAGGTGGAAGCCCAACTGTCAAAGTGCTGCAAGCCGTTCTGCATCAGCGTGTCATACTGCAAGTACCGCTGAACAGAGTACAGCTCCACCATTGAATTTGAAATAGGCGTACCTGTTGCGAATATTGTGCCACGGTTTCCTGTGATTTCGTCCAGATAGCGGCACTTCATAAAGAGGTCAGAACTTTTCTGGGCTTCGGTCTGGGCGATGCCGCCCACATTCCGCATCTTGGTATAGAGGTACAAATTCTTGTAAAAATGGCTCTCGTCAATAAAAAGTCTGTCAATGCCGAGCTGTTCAAAGTCAATGACCGTATCCTTACGCTTGGTATCGTTGAGCTTGTCGAGCTTCGCTTTAATCCCTTTTCGGGTTTTCATAAGCTGCTTGACCGTGAACTGTTCGCCCCTGCTTGCCTGCACGTCGTCAATACCACGCTCAATATCATCGAGCTGCCTTTGAAGCTGTTCCCTCTGTCGTTCAATGCTCATCGGGATTTTTTCAAACTGGCTATGCCCAATAATGACCGCATCATAATCGCCCGTAGCGATACGGGAGCAGAACTTCTTGCGGTTGCCCGTTTCAAAATCCTGCTTCCTTGTCACAAGGATATTGGCACTCGGATAGAGCCGCAGGTACTCGGAAGCCCACTGACCGACCAGATGATTTGGCACAACGAACATTGCTTTATTACATAGTCCGAGCCGCTTGCTTTCCTGTGCGGCGGCTACCATTTCAAAGGTTTTTCCTGCCCCTACCTTGTGGGCAAGGAGCGTATTCCCGCCGTAAAGAATATGGGCGATGGCGTTGACCTGATGGGATCTTAGGGTAATCTCTGGGCTGATACCGCCAAAAGTGATATGGCTGCCGTCATACTCACGGGGGCGTACTGAATTAAAGGTATCGTTGTAGTACCGCACAAGGCGGTTTCGCCGTTCTGGGTCTTTCCATATCCAGTCCTGAAACGCCTGCTTGATAACTTCCTGCTTTGCCTGTGCCGCCGTGGTTTCCTTTGCGTTGAACACCGCTTTTTTGTTGCCGTGTTCGTCATACACATAGTCAAAGATACGGGTGTCACGCAGGTTTAGGGTGTCCTCAATAATACGATAGGCGGAAGCCCTCTTTGTACCGTAGGTGCTGTCCGCCTTTACATTTCCAATATCGGAGCTTTTGTTCTCAATAAACCAGTCGCCATTCATTGGGGTGTAGCGTACCTTTAGCCTGCCCATTGCATAGCTTGACGGGGTTAGTAACTCCACCACAAACCGCTGAATATCCTCCTGCGGTATCCAAGTCGTACCCAGACGGACAGAGATTTCAGCCGCAGACAGGTCTTTCGGTATGACTTGCTTTAAGGCTTCCACATTGACCGCAAGCTCTGGGTCATTCTTTGCTGCGGCTTCGGCAGTTAAGAGTTTCGCCCGTACATTCCCTGATAAATACTCATCGGCAGTCACATACCTTGCAGGCTCGGCGGCGGGGATACGGAAGATAACGCCCTGTAAATCGGCAATCAATTCTTCCTGTGTCTTACCCGTGAGCTGTTCCATAAAGGGTAAATCAACACGGGCTTTCTCCCCGATAGACAGGGCAAGGGCTTCGCTCGCCATTTCCACGGAAGTGATTTCACGGTGGGGCTTTATCGTCCGTTTCGTAAACATATCCGCTTTCCGCTTGAAGTTTCCCTCATCGTCAAGCACCTCCAGAGAGCATAAAAGGAAGTAGCTCTCGTCTGAAGCAAAGGCAAGATAATTTCCTCGTCTGTTGATAAGCCCGTACTTTTTGGAAAAAGCATCATACAAGCGGTTTAGGTTTTCCTGCTCGGTCTGTATCATTTCCTCTGGGTAGTCCTCGGTCTGATACTCAATGAGCTTTCTCACACAGTCACGGATTTCGATTAACCCTTTGATACGGTTTTCGGCAGTCATAGATGCCGCCGCAGGGGTCATAATGTCATTCTCACGGAAATAAACTTTGCCGTCCACCAATGCAAAAGAGAAATTCCGCACATTGGGGTCAGCAGGGATAACCTCGTCCTGCTCATCGGAGATTTCGTCAATCTCACCCATATACTCTGGTATTTCTCCCTGAATGTTCTGGACAGCGTTGTGCAAAAGCTCTGACAAAGGAATATCCTGATAGGCTTTGCAGGCACTATCCATTCCAAAGCGGGTGCTTTCCATTTTCATTTCACCCAAAATCATCTCTGGGTGCTGCACAAAATAGCTGTTCATTGTGATGCCGTTCTCATCGGTATCGAGGTGTACCCAGTCAGGCTCTATATCCGTAATGCGGTCACGCTTCTGTAAAAAGAGAATATCGCTTGTGACCTCCGTGCCTGCGTTTGCTCGGAAAGTGTTATCGGGAAGCCTGATTGCTCCGAGTAGCTCAGCTCTCTGGGCGATATACTTCCGCACCTCTGGGCTTGCCTTATCCATTGTACCTTTAGAAGTAATGAATGCCACCACGCCGCCTGTTCGCACCTTATCGAGAGCCTTTGCAAAGAAATAGTCGTGGATAAGGAATTTCTGGGCATTGTAGCGGCTGTCATTGACCTTAAAATCTCCGAAAGGTACATTGCCGATAACCACATCAAAGTGGTCGTCTGGCAGCTTCGTTTCCTCAAAGCCCTGTACGGCAATGTTCGCTTTTTGATAAAGCTGCCCTGCAATTCTGCCTGTGAGTTCGTCGATTTCCACGCCGTGGAGCTTGCTGCCTGCCATACTGTCGGGAAGCAGACCAAAGAAATTGCCCGTGCCGCAGGACGGCTCTAAAATGCTGCCCTCTGAAAATCCCAGACGGTCAAGGGCTTCATACATTCCCTTAATCACAACGGGCGGCGTATAGAACGCCGTCAAAGTGGACTCCATCGCCGCACGGTATTCCTCTGGCGACAGGCTTGCGTAAAGCTCCTGAAACTCGTTTGCCCACGCTGCGTTATTCTCGTCAAACGCCATTGACAGACCGCCCCAACCAACATATTTTGAAAGGGTTTCTTGTTCTTCGGGCGTGGCAAGACGGTTTTCAAGCTCCAGTTCGTGCAAAAGGTTGATTGCCGCCATATTGTTATGGAACTTTTCTTTTGCACCGCCAACGCCTAAAGTATCCTCGGTAATGCGGTAGTTGTGTCGTAAAGCAGAGGGAACGGCAGACTTCTCAGCTTTTTCTTCGGGCGGTAGCTCTGGCTGTTCCTGCTCCAAAAGACTTCGGATATAGCCGATTTTCTCCACTCGGTTAATAGGGAAACCTACGCTGTCCTTAAAAGTGATGTCACGCATTGACACATCATCGCTGACTTTCCCAACGCTTTCAATGAGATAGCGGCGGTTGTCTATGACGATTTCCTTGCCGATAAGGTCAGAAGTATCCTGTTCTTGTCTGCTTCGCTCTGCATCTTTCTGGGCGAACAGATTGACATTATTTTCGGCACTATTTAAGGTGTCTGCATATTCCTGTGCTTCTTCCTCAGTTTCAAAGGTCTGATAAATACCGCCTACATCATAATACTGTCCGTCTTGTCCCTCTGGTATGCTGTTATCCCGTATGATAAACGGGTCTGCAAAGGCATCGGAAGTCTGCTCTACGGTGTAATGGGGTACTGCACGGTTAGAAGCAACAGGTATGCCTTTTTCTTTCGCAAGCTCCTTAAAGTCTGACAGAGTATCCGCATCCATAACCATTCCGACCAACTCGCCGTTTTCATCAAAGTTCATCGCTTCATCAATCAGAAAATGGTAAAACTCCGTGCCTTGCCACCGATTTTCTTCGTCTCTCGCAACAATAACACCGTTTTCATCGGACAGACCAATATCGTCCATTTTCATCTGCGAAAGCACATCTCGCAGAATATCAATTTCCCTGTCTGTAACTGAGCGTGTTTCCTCGGCAGGGACAAACCATTCCTTTTCAAAGGACATTATCTCGTCAAAGAGCTTTCTGTCCTCTGGGGTCAGGTCTTTGTGCTGCTCCAGATACGGAATAAACACATCACGCCCCCAACGCAAACTTTCCATCTTCTCACGGTAATAGTCCTCGCCCTGCTTTTTCCACTCTGGGATAAACGGGCAGTCTGGGGAAAGGGAATATTCATAAAAGTTCTTGATATGGGCAATTAAATCGCCCTCGCCGTCGCCAATATCAAACCGTCCATCATAGTGGAAGTCCTCGCCGCCAATAGTAACGGTTATATCAAAATCCGTCTTGTGATACCAACCGACATTATCATCGCCCTCACGCTCACGGTGCTGCTTTTCGTCCAGAACGCCGAGCAGATAATTACCAAGGGCAAAGCTCAAATCGGTGTAGCGGTCATTAAACTGCCTATCATAAAAGGCAGGGTGTTCCGAAAATCCGATAGAAAACTGGATGCCGTCTGGCTTTTGTTCAGGCGGTATTTCCGTTTTCTGTTTCTCGGTCACAACGGCCTTTAAGTGGTCGTTGGCAGGGTTTTCCTTTAGCTTTTCCTCAAAGTCTGCCCGACTAAGTTCCTTGCCGAACAGTGGAAACTCTGGATTACGCAGAGAAACGGCATTTTCATCGAATGCCACAACCTCGTATTTATCGGCACCGATATATACCACATCGTCCTCATGGTAGAGATAGCGAAGCGGATATAGCTCCAGAAGCTCCTGCGAAAAACGCCACGCATTGCTGCGGCTGTAAATATCAGAAGTCTTACCCTGTACCAGAGCAAGAAAGTCAATGAGCTGCTGAACGGTGGCAGGGTCAGATAAATGCTGTTCCATCTGCTCAGCGGTCACATCGGCAAGGTCGTTTCTGTTTACATTTTCAAGCAGACTTTTTTCGTAACCGTCCAAGTCACGGATAAAATCGGACAGCCGCAAAGAGAGCGTATCCCGTTTATCAGCAGGGGGCAGGTCACGGTGGGCATCAATAAATCTCTGCCTGTTCACTTTCTCCTGCGTGTCGATTTCATACTGCGGAGCTTCCACGCTCTTTAGATATTCGGGATAGTGGTCTTTCTCTTTTTCATTCAGATAGCGGTTATTCTTTATCAGCTCACGCAGCCGCTTTTCCATCTTACTCCAAGAGAGGATAAGGTCTGGATTGGTGTATGAGCCATGCTTTTCAATGTGGATACCTTTGCCATCGTGGGACTGACCGCCTTGCGTTCCGTCTGGGAAGTAGTGCGTACCGCCGCCGATACCATACTCATTTTTGAGAAAAGTGATATTATTTTTGCTGTCCTCTTGTTTCTGGAATTGACGGTAAATGCGGTACTTGCCGTTTTGAAAACCGCTTCCTAATAAAAGAACAGAGTCAATATCCTCCTGAGAAATAGCAAAAGCAGAGGATTTTTCGTCCTCTGCTTCAGCTATCATTTCAATCTGTTCCTCTACGGTAGGGAGATTAGCCCTGACCTCTGTTTCATTGGCGATGCTTTCCTCGGCGGGGTATGACCTGTCTAATTGTAAATCAGCTCTGTCAGTATCACTTCCTCCGCCTGACTGCGAATATTGTTCATCAGTCCGACCCACTGCATCGGGGCTTTCGCTTTCAGTTCCTCGGTCACGCCCTGTTCGGCTTGTAGCTGCTTCGTCAGAAGCTCCAACCGTTGTAGTGCTGTCTGTTCTGTCTGGTGCAGATGTTCGTTCAGCCTGCCCGTTGTCAGCAGGTTGAGGTATGTCACTCTCTTGTGCTGCTCCAGATAATCCCTGTGCATCAAAGCGTATCTGCCAAGCGGAAGCTCTGGCTCTGTCGCTAATGTCAGGTCGGGAATAAGATAATCGCCCTGTTTGGTGTAAGTGATTTCGTTCATTGTATTTGCTCCTTTCGGGTTGTTCTCTGCCTATATCATACCGAGCCTGCGGTTTCGGTACAAAGGTGCGATTTTGGGTTTTCTCTGCCATTTGCACATCTCGGATAGTCAGGGAGATTTCCCTGAGTGCCATTTCCGCAATATCGCTCGTTGCAATACCGAGGGCGTTAATGGTGGCAGGGGTATTAAAATTGATAATATCCTGAAAATCCTCACGGTCAAAAAACTCGCCCGTGTCCAGACCGCAGCGGCTGATCAGCATAAAAGCAACGCTGTTTGCTGCCAGCCGCTTATATATGACCTCTACATTGAAATCGTCCAGTTCTTCTAAAAAGCTGTCCTTTGTGCAGTCCTTTAACTGTGAAAAATAATCTGGAAGATTGTCCTCAACAGCGTTCTTTGCCGTTTCCATTAAGACAGAAGCAAGATTAGAGCCTTCCACCTCTCCAAACCTATCCGAGAGCCTTTCCATAACAGCCTGCTCGTATTGCTCATTCATCTGCCATATCGGAACGGGGCGGCTGCCATAATACCCTTCGTGCGTATCTGACACATCAAAGTAATATTTCAGCGTGTTCCTGCGACCTTTCGGGTTAAAGACCGCTATGCCTTTGCTGTCCTTATTGACCCACCGCCGAAACTGTTTGTTCCAAGTTTCAAGCTGTGCCACGGCAACGGCATCAGGGCGTTGGGCATAGATTAGGAGCTGTTCGTCAAAGCGGCATTTATAGTTGCGGCAGGCGGCAGCTAAAAATCCCTGCCACGCCTGCGGATTTTTTGCAACCGCAACGCCTGTACGCCGATACAGCTCTGTGATTAGCTGATACTTCGCAGCCATTCAACCTACACCTCCTTATCGTTTCTGTTTCAAATATTTCTGTTTACTCACTCAGCACCACCGCCAAGAAAAGAAATGACCTTGTTCGATTTAATGCTCTTTTGCAGGTCATTGATGAGAGTAATATCCATCTGATGATTTAAAAAACTGTCAACCTTTAAAATATTACCCGGTTTTACGATTCCATCTTTCAGTATACGCTCCTTTAAAAGCTGCATGATTTCTCTCCTTTGATCTGTAAACGTTTTTTCTAAAATTATATCTATGATACTCTATTCTTCGAAGAAGTTCAATTCTTTTCGACAAAGTTTTGCAAAAAAATTGTGGAAGTACCCACAAAAAGTTATGCTTACTTCCGTTGCATTGCCTGAAAAGG
>OLZG01000495.1_pt1 | contig 21189 bp, 17 predicted proteins | sample 1644401 | NCBI WGS metagenome assembly OLZG01 (sample SAMEA103958119, study PRJEB25191) | human gut metagenome | biome: human-associated habitat [ENVO:00009003]; feature: intestine environment [ENVO:2100002]; material: feces | place: Germany | collected 2013/2015
TGCCGCAACCGCTGCACACAGCGACTAACGCCAGAAATCCAACGAAACACTTCTTCATATCATTCAATTTTGTTTTATGATATACAAAGGTAGGGAAAGTATTGGAAGGTTATTCTGTTTTCTTACTTTTTACTTTTTTATTCAGTATCTTTATAATATCTACTCTAATTGCTTTCTGTAAACAGCGTCCAATGTGTTTCCGTCTTTGTCTTTCCAAACGCGCCACCCGTTATTGCAGCTGCCGGTGCAGAAGTCGGCAGCAGTACTCGGACTTGAAAAGGTGATGTCATGCTCGCTGTTATCGCGTATTCGTATCGCAAAGATAGAAAAAGAATTTTTATCCTTGTCATTTCAGCTCCTTATATGCTTCTTTTTTGTCCTGTTTCGTGTGTTGTTTCCCGTTTGCGTAGGGTGAACGGACGGCGTTGATATGGCCGACTGTTTGTTTGGATGCGCGAAACAAACTGTTTCCCTATGGAGAACACTTTGTTCGGTATGTTGGAACACTTTGTTTCAACGCACGGAACATTTCGTTTTATCGTATGGAAACAAAATGTTTTTATACGATAGAACAAAGTGTTCACCGCTGTGAACTAATCTGTTAGCTTACTTGTCGGATAAAATAGGCCCGCGTATTCCCCGGCATCCCTGCGGTACTCTACCAGCTATATTCCTCGCTGTAAGAATCGAAGGCCGGTTCTCCCTGGATGTTATACTGACGGAATATGCTGCGAATATATGCTTGGTCGTCGGGAGAGAGGTAAGACTCTTCCCGGTAGAAGCGGTAGTATTTTCCGCGACCGAAGTGGGCGATGAGCCGGTTTTTCAGCGTATGCAGATATTTGTACGGAACATCATCGAGCAAATGGCTGATGCCCCACGCCACATGTGCCTTTTGTGCCGACTGGAAGTAAGGACATTTGCTGCTGTCTGCCGGTATGCACAGTGGGTTGATGACGCGGATGGACGGATATTCGGGCGTGTCGCGGACAGCGGCAAGGCGGTGCAGGCAGGTTTCGGCTTTTGCGCATTGGGCGTTGAAGCAACGTGAGAAACTATAAGGTGCCAATGGCTTTTCTGATTGATGTTTCATATTTACAGGTATAATGATATAGCAGACAAAGGTAAGGCCTTTTTTCCCGGGAAGGAAAGGAAACAAATGAAAAGTTTTCTGCTATTTTTTATCCTTTTCTATTCTACTCAATCTATAAATACCTATATTTGGCCTGTTTTTGTAACCTTAGAGCAACTGTAGGATGTCTTTGTTTATACCACTAACACCGGATATGGATGATGAAACACTTTTCGCGCGGGTAGAGCGGGGAGACGTGGAGGCGTTTACCGTGGTCTATAAAAAGTATCATAAGCTGCTTTATGTACTGGCTTATCGCTACCTGATGAACAAGACCATGGCAGAGGATGCGGTGCAGCATGTCTTTACCCGTTTCTGGGAGTTCCGTTCGGAACTTCGCGTAGGTGTCAGTCTGAAGAACTATCTGGTGACGATGACGAAGAACCATATTCTTAATGTAATCCGCAATGAGAATACTGCCGTCGCAAAGAATTATGAGATAGCGCAAAGCACGCCCGAATATGAAGATACGCTGGTAGAGAATCTGGAGAAGAAGGAACTGATGTCATTGTTTTATCAAGCGCTGGACAAGCTGCCGTCTCAGAAACGTGAAATCTGTATAATGAAAGTGCGTGATGAACTTACCAATCAGGAAATAGCGGAGCGCATGCATTTGTCGGTCAATACCATCAAGACCCATTATTCGGAAGCGTTGAAGTTGTTGCGCGCGCATCTGCATAAATTGCTAATATTTGTTACATACCTCACCCTGCTGAAGCATTTAAGTGTCTTTTTTATACTATGGATAATAAGATGATGAATAAACCCACCGAAGAACAGATACAGGAAGTACTTGCCGGAACATCTACTCCTGAAACAGCCCGTCTTGTCGCGCAATGGTTCGCTACGGATGAAGGAACGGCCTATTTGTCCCGAAGCATGGATTGTGAGGTGGAACAGGTGAAGCTTGGTTATGAAGAACTTTATGTGAACCATGAAATAGCGTCTGATGAATTGTTTGCCCGTATTCGCAGGAATATCCGCCGGAAGCGTATCCGCAGGATAGCTTTCCGTGCGGCTGCGGTATTGATTCCGTTTATTGTGCTGGCAGGCCTGTTTGTACAGTTGGACAAGCGGGTGGATTTGTTTGGCGGTTCCGGTTACGAAGAAATCTATGTGGCAAAGGGTGAGCGCCTGCAAATGATGTTTCAGGATGGCACACGTGCTTATATAAATTCAGATTCACGCCTGAAGTATCCAAAGAAATTTGCGCTGTCCAGCCGTGAAGTCTATCTGGAGGGCGAGGCTTATTTTGTAGTCTCAAAGAATTCCCACCGACCTTTCATTGTCAATCTTAATGGGCCTGCCGTGCATGTTCTGGGAACTTCGTTCGATGTTCAGGCTTATCCGGAGAATAAGGATATCACGGTCTGTTTGGACGAAGGTCGTGTTAATCTGACACTTGCTTCAGATAAGAAATATCCGTTGAAGCCCGGTGAGAAACTTGTCTATAACAAAGAAAGTGAGCGTTGTACCATTACCCGACATGCCGATATTCATCTGTCTTCCTTGTGGAAAAAGAATGTGATAGCTTTCAAGGATGCTCCGTTGTCCGAAGTTATCAAAGTGCTGAATCGTTGGTATGATGTGGACTTCAAGATAGAAGACCAGTCAGCTTGGGATGTATACTTTACGATTACATCAGAGAATACGCTTCTCGAAAAAGTTCTTCAGGATTTGGAGAAGATTGCGCCGCTACGGTTTGAATATAAAGAGGCTGAAAAGGAAGTGATAGTCACAAGAAAAAAAGAGGATTCCCGTCTAATGCATTGATTATGTAGATTTGAGTTGTAAACAATATGTGAAGCAAAAGTGCGTATTGCAGGTAAAATTCCGTTCAGTAAAGTGCGCATTGCAGGTGATTTGCGTCTTATTAAACTTGCGCATTACAGAAAGTATCCTTGTTTTGTGCATTGACCATATTAAATATTGAACTGTATGATATTTAAACGTAAATGGAGATGGGTAATAATTCAAGACTATTCTGCATACCCCATTAATAACCGTGAAGAGCGTTTTTTAAGAATAAGAGGAATGTTTTTTAAGAATGTTGTCGACGTTTATTAACAGCGTAGAAATCGATCTTAAAACTAAAATAGGATATATGTATACAAAAAAGGCGATAATTCTTCATGAGAATGACCGCCTTTTACCTTTTATACCTGTTATTGTTTGGGGTGAAAGTCACCCGTATTAACTATGATCAGCCTGAATAGCTTAGGAGTAAACCATCGGTTGATTATATGGATTAACTCCTACTTTAGCTGAATATATTGTCAATTTTATACACTGTTTAATGTTTTGTTGTAAAGGTCTTACTTTTCCCATTTGATAAGGCTTTAGGTTTATATTAGAGTTTCATTTTAAACTTCTACAAATATACTACATCAGAAAGGCGAAGTCAAGTGTTTCAGCCTCTGTTTTGAATTGTTTTTTCATTTATGGTGCTAATCTCTTCTGTTATACTATTCTATCGGTAAGTTTCTATTTCATATTGTTCTTTTTTAGGTGGAACTATTTACATGATCTTCAAATTTCTTGCGTAAAAACGGCTGTTTGTTATTATAAAAAGAGTAAATTTGTACGAATCTCGTGAATGATTGTCCCTTTATACATAGATACATTAATACAAGATGACGAGCTACATTTTGAACCGCCAATGACGATTCTTAGTCTTTTGAAGATCTTTTCTTAATCTATTTAATAAAAAAAGCATTTTTCTCTCACCCGCTCCGAAATCTTGTGTGTCTACTTAGTATAAAGCGAATTTTTATACTAATGTTTATCTAAAATTTAAGTTATGAAACACAAGATTTTACTTGTACTTCTTTTAGGCTTGATGGTTTCGTTTACAGCCTCTGCCCAGAAGGTAACCTTGCAATTTCGGCAAGTTAAGTTAGCAAAAGTCTTTGATGCTATCACTCAACAAACAGGGCTAACCGTGGCGTATAGTCGTCCTACGGTTGATCCTGACCGAATTGTAACTATTGAAGCTAATAAAGAAGAACTTTCCCAAGTGCTTACTCAATTAATGAAAGGTACGAATGTGACCTTTGAAATTGGTGAGAAGAAAATCTATTTGAAAGAAAAGCCAACTTCGGATGTACAGCAAAGCCGAAAAGTTAAAACAATCTCCGGTACTATAGTTGATGATAAAGGAGAGCCGGTGATTGGTGCCAGTATTGCTGTTCAGGGTACTACTTTAGGTACTATTACTAACTTAGACGGTGAATACACATTAGCCAATGTTCCGGAAAACTCAGAGGTAACCGTTTCATTTATTGGATACAAGACTCTGACTTTTAAGGCTAATGATAAATCTTTATCAAAGATAACTTTGAAGGAAGATACAGAAATGCTGGAAGAAGTTGTAGTAATAGGTTATGGTAGCATGAATAAGCGAGATGTTACTACTTCTATAGCCCGCGTAGGTGGTGAAGAATTGAAAGATATGCCAGTTACGGGATTTGATCAAGCACTGGTCGGTAAGATGGCGGGTGTACAAATCACACAAACAACAGGTAAACCTAATGGTGGAACTTCAATTCGTGTAAGAGGTACAGGTTCCATTACAGCAGGAGCCGACCCTCTATATGTAGTAGATGGAGTTCCATTAGAAAGAGCTTCAAGTGCTTTGGAAACCGTTGATATGAATGATGTTGAATCAATTGAAATCTTGAAAGATGCTTCATCGGCTGCTATTTATGGTTCGCGTGGATCAAACGGTGTTGTAATGATTACGACTAAAAAAGGTGCAAGTGGAAAAGCACATGTAAGCTACAATGGTTCTGTCGGTTTCCAATCCTTATCTAAGAAAATAGATATGCTGAATGCGTATGAATTTGCTGCTTTTGCAAGAGACGGACATAATGGTTCCTATCTAACTTCTTATCCAAATGCCAGTCCCGATGATCCGAATGATGTACGTGAAAAGTCTTATGATAAAATTCCGCCTGAATTATTCCCATATTTAGAAGGAAAGTCTGGTTTAGTGGATACGGATTGGCAAGATGCTTTATATCGTACCGCACCTATTACAAAACACTCTATAACTGTTAGTGGAGGAACTGATAAAACTAAATTCTTTATTTCTGGTAATTATCTGAATCAGAAAGGTATTATAGTTAATTCCGGATATGAGAGATTTGGAGCGCGTTTAAACTTTACATATAAAACGGATAAAGTAGAATTAGGAGTAAATTTCACTCCTTCATACTCTATTGAAGATAGAGTGAATAGTGATAATAATAAGGGTGTTGTTATTAATGCCCTAATGATGCCACCGGTATGGTCTGTATATAAAGAAGACGGTTCTTATGATTATATGGGCAATGGATACTGGAAAATAGGTACTGACTATCAGCACAATGCAGTCTTGAATCCCGTAGCTATGGCTAATTTGACTAAAGATCAAGTTACCCATGCTAATTTATTGGGGAACTTCTATTTCCAATGGGAAATTATCAAAGGGTTGAAGTATAAGTTTTCAGCAGCTACAAATTATAACTATTTCTATAATGAATATTATCGTTCTTCAGAACTTCCATTGCAAGGAGAAAAATATTTTCAGTCTCCTTCCAATCCTGTGGCAAAATCAAGTGGAACGTATTATTTGAATTGGCTGATTGAAAACACTTTGAATTATCAGAAAAGATTCAATGATCATAATTTGAATGTAATTGTAGGCTTTACTGCTCAAAAAGATATGATGAAAAAGCATTCGGTAGAAGCAACTGATTTTTTGAATGACTTAGTACAAAACGTAGCAGGAGGAATTGTCTCAACGGGTGGGGCAGGTTCACAAGCTTGGGCATTGGCTTCATTCTTAGCAAGAGCACAATATGATTATAAAGGAAAATACTTATTAAGTGCTGCTATACGTGCTGATGGTTCATCTCGTTTTGGTAAAAATAATCGCTGGGGATATTTCCCTTCTGTATCAGTAGGATGGAGAGTTATTTCTGAAGAATTCATGGAGGATATAAACTGGATTAGTAATTTGAAGTTGAGAGCAAGTTATGGTATCTCTGGTAATTTTAATATCGGTAATTATGAACATATTGCTTTATTGAGTTATAATCAATATGTCTTGGGTAAGGGAGAAGGAACATTGGTTTCAGGTTTACGTCCGTCCCAGCTGCCTAATGATGATTTAAGTTGGGAGAAAACTCGTATGTACAATGTAGGATTGGCCTATTCAAAGATCGATTAACTTTTGAATTGGATTTATACCAGAGTAATACATACGATTTGTTACTTGATGTTCCTATTCCTCAAATTACAGGTTTCTCTGATATGCGTAAGAATATTGGTGAGGTTCGTAATAGAGGTGTTGAGTTTACAGTTGGTACTCACAATAATTGGAACGGCTTTAAGTGGGATGCAAGCTTCAATATCTCTGCAAACAGGAATAAAGTATTGAAGTTAGGTCCTGAAGACGCACCAATCATTACTTCGGCAGGTGTCAGTCATGCTTATTTTAAGACAGAAGTAGGCCAACCCATTGGTAACTATTTTCTATTGATACAAGATGGTGTCTTTAAAAGTCAGGAAGAACTGGATGCATATCCTCATTTCTCAAATGCGAAAGTGGGTGACTTCAAATTTGTAGATGCAGATGGTAATGGTAAAATGGACTTAGATGATGACCGTGCCATTGTAGGTAATTATATGCCAAAATTCACTTATGGTTTTATGAGTTCTTTCTCTTATAAGGGTGTTGATCTCTCATTTAATCTGCAAGGAGTACAAGGTAATAAGATTCTTAATCTGCAAAGACGATATATTGCAAATATGGAAGGTAATGTCAATAGTATGAGTCTTGCTTTGGATCGTTTCCAATCAACAGAAAATCCGGGTAATGGACAAGTAAACCGGGCAAATAGAAAATCTACGGGTAATAACTCAAGAACATCAACCTGGCATTTGGAAAATGGTTCATACCTTAGAATGCAAAATATAACTTTAGGATATACTTTACCTAAAAAAGTGGTGAAAAAAGCCGGATTAGAATCATTGAGAATCTTTTTCTCCGGACAGAACTTGTTTACAATTACTGGCTATTCCGGATACAATCCTGAAGTTAGTAATTATAATTCTAACGGTGCTTTAACCCAAGGAGTAGATTATGGGTCTTATCCTTTGTCAAAAACTTATTCATTCGGTTTAAATGTTAGTTTCTAACGATAATAAATAATAATAAACAAGATATGAAAAATATATTATTTATATTATGTACGTTTTTCTGTTTGAGCTCCTGTGAGAGCTTTCTGGACTTAACACCTGAATCTCAGCCCAATGCTAATTCTTTTTATAAAACGGAAAGTGATTTTAATGGCGCTGTTATTGCTTGTTACCAGACATTTAGAAGCTATCCAACAATGGTGTTAGATGTCTTGGAATATCGTTCTGACAATATGTATATGCCAAGTTTTACTTCTGGTTCACAAGATAAGTATGAGATAAATCATTTTCAGGACAACAAGACCAATAGCCTGATTGCTGATATATGGAAGAATTCGTACAGTGCTATTTCCCGTTGTAATGTAGTTATAGATAAAATACAAAATGCCGGGATTAATGCCGATAAGAAGTTGCAGTTTGAGGCAGAGGTACGATTTATCAGAGCATTCCATTATTTTAATCTGGTTCGGCTATTTGGTAAAGTCCCTTTGGTAGTCCATGAAATAACGGATAGTGAAGCTTTAAAAACACCACGCGAAGAAATCGATAAAGTGTATGAACAAATAGTGGCAGATTTAAAGTTTGCCCTTCAACTGCCTAAAAAATACGATAATTCAGATTTAGGACGTGTGACGGAAAAAGCAGCAGAAGGACTTTTAGCAAAAGTTTGTCTGACTAATGCAAAATATGCAGATGCCAAAGTTTATCTAAACAATATTATTACTAATGGAGATTGCGATTTGCTTACTAATATAACAGATGTATTTGATGTAAATAATGAGATGAATAAAGAAATCTTATTTGCAGTAAAATACAGTAAGACATTAGTGGATGGTGGACATGGGATGTGGCTTAGTTTATCAGATGTAACTCTTGCCCATTTTAGTTCTGTATTAAAAGAAGCATATAATGATAGTGATAAACGTGCTGAATTAATCCAATATAAGAAAAGTGGAACTACTTATTTGCCAGTGAAGTTTTATGATATACAGGATGCTTCAACGAAGCAGGTAGGCAATGATTTTATCATTTTGAGATATGCAGATGTACTTCTTATGTATGCAGAGGTTTTGAATGAACTGAGTTTTAATACAGATATTAATTCAAAAGAGAGTGGATTCTATTATCTGAATAAAGTTCGTAGTAGAGCTGGGTTACCTGCTTTGAGTTCAACAGAACTACCTTCACAGGCTGAATTTAAAAAAGCAGTTTTGCATGAAAGGTATCTTGAATTCCCATTAGAAGGGAATCGCTGGTTTGATTTAGTCAGAACAGGTACTGTGAAAGAAGCTATTAAAGCTGCTTATGATATAGATGTGCCCGCTTTCAGATTAATTTTCCCAATCCCAAGTGCTGAAGTTGAAAAGGTGAATAACCCTGATATACTTCCTCAGAATCCGGAATATTAATACCAATAGGAGACTGATAGAAAAGTGAGAGAGGTTTTAAATTCAAAAAATGATTTGCTTTTTTATCAGTCTCCCAAAAAGATAAAAATGAAGTATCTATTATTCCATATACTATTTGTCTTGTTTCCTGCATTTGTGTTGTATGGTCAAGATATTTCTGAAAAAACACTTCCTACTTGGGAAGAAGGTTATTTGGATATTCATCATATTAATACAGGACGCGGAAATTCTACTTTTTTAGTATTACCGGATGGGACTACAATGTTAATTGATGCCGGTGATAATAATAGAGTGGATGAAAGGGCTGTGTCTTCGAAGCCTGATAGTACAATTACTGCGGCAGAGTGCATTGTAAACTATATCAAACATTTTATGCCGGTGAAACATGGTAAATATATAGATTACTGTCTAATTACTCATTTCCATTCAGATCATTTAGGTGCTGTATTTGAGCGGAAAGTATCTAATAAGAATTATTATTTGACAGGTATAACAGAGGTACATCAGTTATTGCCGATAAGGAAGATAGTTGATAGAGGATATCAATATATGTGTCCTGGTGAAACAAATGAGACATTTTTAAACTATAAAAGATTTATAGATTATATTTCTCTCAATGATAGAACCAAAGTAGAACCTTTTGATGTGGGAACTTTCCGGCAATTCTCCTTGATTTATTTACCGGATGAATATGATACTCAATTTAATATCCAGAATATTTATGCTAATGGGCAGTTATGGATAGGTAATAAGAAAAAATATTTATTTCCTGAATTGGAAACACTGAAAAAAGACTTTTTTCCGCGTGAAAATATGCTTAGTTGTGTTATAAAAATGACTTATGGAAATTTTGCTTATTATACAGGAGGGGATATTCCTGGATTTCCAAAGGTTGGTATGCCGACATGGCACGATGTTGAAAGTGCTGTTGCTCAAGAGGTAGGGCATGTTGAAGTTGCAGTGCTGAATCATCATGGGTATGAGGATACTACTAATGAAACATTTATTTCATCATTGTCGCCTCAGGTTTTTGTAGTTCAAACATGGAATGCTGCCCATCTGAATCATGCTGTACTTAATAGAATATTATCAAAAAGACTATATCCCTATAACAGAGATGTCTTTGTAACTAATGTACATCCTGCCGCAAAGATTGTAACAGGGAATTTGATAAACAAGCTGAAATCAACACAGGGGCATGTTCTAATTCGTGTTGAAGAGGGAGGAAAGCGATATTGGGTATATGTCTTAGATGATTCTAAATTTGGTGATTATAAGTTATTGTCTAAAAGTGGACCTTATGAATGTATACGTAATGAACAGCATTAAGAGTTTGTTGATGTTTGTGATGTTTTTTTCTTTGTCATCTATTGTAAGTGCTCAGATACATCACAGAACTGCTGATAAAAAGAAATTATTTATTCTTTTGGGGCAATCCAATATGGCTGGTCGTGCGCCAATTGAGAAAAAAGATTCTTTGCCTTTACTAATGGTGAAATTATTAAATGATAAAGGTGATTTTGAAGTAGCAGAAAACCCTTTAAATCGCTATTCTAGTATTCGAAAGAAACTCTCTATTCAGAAATTGGGACCGGGCTATGCTTTTGCCAAAAGACTTTCAGAAGAATATCAGGATACTATTTTTATAGTAGTCAACGCAAGAGGTGGAACGTCTTTGGAGAGATTTATGAAGAATGATTCCACTGGTTACTATGAGAGTACGATTTCTCGTATTAAACAGGCTTTAAAAAAATACCCGGGCTTAGAATTAGGAGCTATTATTTGGCATCAAGGAGAATCAAATCGAGAATATTATAAAGATTATGTAGTACACCTGAGAACTTTGATAAAGGATTATAGGACAGATTTGGATGTACCGGATTTACCATTCATCGCCGGAGAGATTGGAAGATGGAATCCAACTTATACTAATATAGTTAAACAGATAACAATGATTCCGGATAGCATTGATAATGCTTATTTGATTTCTTCCGAGGAACTGGGAAATGTTGATGAGTTCCATTTTGATTCTAACTCGCAGGAGATATTAGGCAATAGGTTTGCAGAGAAGTATATTGAAATTTCAACAAAATGATTATCCAATGAAAAGATTAAATATTTTAATAGGTTTATTATTTATATGCTTGGGTACTTTCTCTCAAACGAGAGTGGATAGTATACGTGATCGATTGTTCAATCCCAACGATAAGAGTATTCTAGTTGCATCTCATCGAGGAGATTGGCGTAATGCTTGCGAAAATTCTCTTGAAGCTATTGAGAATGCTATAAAAATAGGAGTTGATATTGTGGAGGTAGATTTAGCTCGTACAAAAGATGGGCAATTGATTTTAATGCATGATAGTAAATTAGATCGTACCACTACAGGAAAAGGATTAATTAGTGAACATACTTTGGCTGAAATAAAGAATTTACGTCTAAGAAATGGTTGTCATATAAAGACAATATATAAAGTACCAACATTAGAAGAAGCACTTTTGGTGGCTAAGGGTAGGGTTATGCTTAATTTGGATAAGGCTTTTGATTATTTTGATCAAGTTTATGAATTATTGGAGAAGACTGGTACTGCGAATGTAGTTATCATGAAAAGCAATTCTCCCGCAGAAGAAGTGAAACGTACCTATGGTAAGTATTTGAACAAAGTTATATTCATGCCAAAAGTAAATTTAGATGAAAATGAGGCACTCCAGAAGTTAAATGACTATCTCCGGATACTAAATCCGGTAGCAATTGAATTTAAGTTTGCATCCGATTCAAATAAACTGCCTTATAAGGTGAAAGACATTATGAGTGGGAAAAGTCGTATCTGGTATAATACACTATGGGATACACATGCTGGAGGTCATGACGATGATTGTTCTTTAGTCAATCCGGATAATGGATATGGCTATTTAATAGATCATTTAGGAACCACGATTCTTCAAACTGACCGTCCTGCTTATTTGATTGATTATTTAAAAAAGCGAACAGTAAAGAAGAATATGGATTGTAATAGAGATTGGAGTTATCTGACTGAGGAGAATGAGTATCACTTAGCGGAGAGTCCGAATTTTGTAGTAGAGGAATATTTCTTGAAAGGTAAGAAGAATCCAGATAGCAATGAGGATGGAATACTTGTTACTCCTTATTTTGCTGCCGTAATAGATGGAGCAACGTCTAAGTCCGATTTTGAATTAGATGGAAAAAAGACAGGAAGGTTAGCGATGGAATTAGTTTTAGAAGCAATTCAGGATTTTCCGAAAGATATTGATGCTGAAGAAGCTATGAATCGCATAACAAATAGAATACATTCTTTTTATGTAAAACACAACTTACTGGCTGATTTGGAAGAGCAACCGGGAAAACGTTTTACTGCTAATGGAGTGATTTATAGCTATGCGCGTAATGAGGTCTGGCAAGTAGGGGACTGCCAATGTATTGTAGGTAATTTATATTCTTCTAATGAAAAACCGATAGATGCTATTATGGCTAATGCTCGTTCCGTAGTTAATGAAGTGGCCTTATTAAACGGGATGACAATGGAAGACTTTGAAAAAAAAGACCCGGGGCGTGCATTCATATATCCATTCCTTCAGCAGCAAGCGGTGTTACAGAATAATCCGAAGAAAGGACAGCTTTATTCATTCCCAGTATTTGATGGATTTCCTATTCAGATGGAGCAAGTTAAAATATTCCAAGTTGGTGATGACAGAGAAATTATCCTATCTTCAGATGGATATCCACATTTATTTTCTACGCTGAGGGCCTCAGAATGTTATTTGATGAATATATTAGATAATGACCCACTTTGTATGCGATTGTACAAGAGTACTAAAGGAATAAAGAAAGGAAACTTTTCTTTTGATGATAGATCATATTTGAAAATTAGAATAAACAGATAAAAATAAAAGTTATGAAAAGATATATAATACTTGGTATATTATTTACTGTTATCGGAGTTTTGAACGCCCAAGATAGAATAGCCTCATTACGTAATAATCTGTTGCATGATGATACTCATTCTGTCTTAGTAGTCTCTCATCGTGCAGACTGGCGTAATGCTCCAGAAAATTCATTGCAAGCTATTAAGAATTGCATGGCAATGGGAGTCGATATGGTAGAGATTGATTTGAAGAAGACAAAAGATGGGCAACTTATTTTGTTGCATGATAAGACGATTGATCGTACTACTACCGGGAAGGGAAACCCCGAAGATTATACTTTGGCTGAGTTACGGCAATTTCGTTTACGTAATGGTGCTGGTCATAAGACGGATCATGTAATTCCGACATTTGAGGAAGTTATGACTCTTTGTAAAGGAAAGATTTTGGTGAATGTGGATAAAGGCTATGATTATTTCAAAGATGCATATGCTATTCTTGAGAAAACAGGTACTGTTCAACAGTGTATAATGAAAGCGGGTTTACCTTATGAACAGGTGAGAAAGGAGAATGGTGAAGTACTGGAGAAAATGATTTTTATGCCTGTGATTAATCTGCATAAAGATGGTGCGGAAACTATTATTGATGGCTATATGAAGAATTTAAAACCTGTTGCCTATGAATTGGTCTTTGATAACGATGGAGAAGAAGTGCAAAGATTAATAAAAAAAGTACGTGACAGTGGTGCGAAGATTTTTATAAATTCGCTTTGGGCAGAATTATGCGGTGGACATTATGATGATCGGGCTGTTGAGCAAAATGAACCGGATGAAAGTTGGGGGTGGATCATTGGTCAGGGTGTTAAATTGATTCAGACGGATCGCCCACAACAATTATTGAAATACCTGAGAGAGAGAAAACTACATGATTAATTAAACGGCTGTAAATGAAAGGAGCAAAATAAAACGGCTGATTTGCATCTATGAACAATTAATGTATAAGATATAGAGATTATTTATACATTACCCTTATGTAATACCATGATTTTATGGTATTAATTACGTTTTATGTTGTTAGCTTTTTAAATTTAATAGTATGAAATTATTTGTGATTAAGGAATTTAGATGTTATTTCGTTTTTCTTTTTTTTATCCTTATTGGCAATAATGAAATACAAGCTAAAGAAGTTGAAGCAACTATAAGTTTACTGGAGTTATTTAACCCAAATATCAGTCTGGAAAATGGTATTAAGGGCACTGTAAATTCCGGAGGTAGAATTGATGTTAAGATTTATGATAAAACGACAAATACGTTGGTGTATCAGACCTTTATAACTTCTACCTCAACGCAATTTACGGGGCAATCAATAGACTACAGTAAAGCTCAATTGGGTGCTGGTGCCACCTATTATCCTAATACATGGAATAGTAAAGACATAAAAACTGCTTTAGGGTCAATTGACAGGAAAAGGTATGATTCTTCTACGACACGTCCATATCCGATGTTTACAAGTAATGTTGACTTGAAAATACAGATAACGGAAACTAATGCTACAATGAATGTATGCAAAGTTCCTGGTTTGGGGCTTATTGATAGAAATGGAGGAAATGCTTTATTTGATCCTGCTCATTATTGTTACAATTTGAAAAATGCAGCAAGCTTTCCAACCCGAGCATGGATGCGTATGAAACAACCGAGGATGGATTTGAATGCTGACTTTTCAATAGCTACTCATCGAGGTGCTTGGGGAGATAATTTAGGAGCTGGACTTCCTGAAAACTCAATTGCAGCTATAGCCGCTACTAAGAAGTATACGGATATATTGGAGTCTGATGTGATGACAACGAAAGATAAACGTTTGGTTATATCCCATGATTATAATTTAAAACGACTTTCGGATTATTCTGGATCAGACCGGGACTATTTGTTTGATATGAATCTAAGTCAGATTACCAATTTACATCTTAGAAAGAAAAATATGGAAGTATCTGAATACAAGTATTTAACATTTGAAGATCTGGTAGATGCACTTGTCAGATATCAGTTAGTTTTAACTGTTGATATCAAAGACGTACGTGCCAGGTATAATAAAGATGGTACATGTATGGATAATTGTGACTATGATACGAAAACTCACGGTGACATGGCTAAGAAGAAAATTAAGGATAGTTTCATGGAAATCTTACGAGAATGCATTCGAATAGCTATGAGAAAAAATGCATTAGAGTATCTGGCCTTCAAAGTGAATTATTCGTATCAAGAAATTAGAGAATATATTTCAGCTGATACGTTGGCCAAGACTCTATTTATGCCTATTGTGCATCCAACGAGGACTGACTATCTGGAGTATATTGATGCTTGGATTACTCAAGGTGATAAAAAAGTAGTGGCATATCAAACTAATTTCCGAAGAACTGGGGATCGTTATCTTTCTCCATTTGACAGAGGAGGTGTTAGATATCAAAACTTATTACATTATGTATATGCAAAAACGGGATTACGCCCTGGCATTTATCCGGAAGAGCCAGCGGGTCCAAAGGGAGTAGCTAATCGTTTTGGTGAGTGGCTAATGAAAGATGCTTATGCAGATATGCGGGGAGATCATTATTTTCTAATGAGTATTCCTTACGGTAAAATAATGGTTTTGACTACGGATAGGCCTGATATTTGCCTTAGAGTGAATCAGATATATAATTCAATGCCGGCAAATGCTACTTCACCTTAAAATGTAAAAGAATGAATAATAAAAAAGAATTTTTAAGAGCAGTATTTTGTGCGTGTGCTATTTTATTATCTTCCCCTTTATTTGCCTATCAGAAAGATGTTGAAGCCACTATAAGCTTAGCCAATCTTTTTGGAGTGTATGCAGATATGGAAAGTGGTATAAAAGGTACGGTGAATTCCGGAGGTAAGATAGAAGTTGTAGTACGTGATAAAACAACAAATACGATTGTATTTCAAGTGTCTATTACATCAACTTCTACCAGTTTCTCTGGAATAGGGATTAATTATAAAAAGGCTGATTTAGGGACTGGAGCTATTTATTACCCAAATGTTTGGAATAGTAAAGACATAAAGACTGCATTGGGATCAATAGATAGGAAAAGATATGATTCATCTACTATTCGTCCATATCCTATCTTTAAAAATAATATAGATTTAAAGATAAAGATCACAGAGACGAATGCGACCATGAATATATGTAAAATTCCTGGCATTGGACTTATAGATAGGAATGGAGGAAATGCATTGTTTGATTCACGGCATTATTGTCATGATCTAAAGAATGCTGCATCTTTACCTACTATTGTTTGGTCCCGAATGAAGCAGCCCGATATCTCTAAACCTATAGATTTATCAATAGCGGCTCATAGAGGTATTTGGGGAGATAATTTAGGAGCAGGAAGCCCTGAAAACTCGATAGAGGCTATTAAACGTACTAAACAATTTACGGATATTTTGGAATCTGATATAATGATAACTAAAGACAAACAATTAATTGTTTCTCATGATTACAATATGGATCGGTTGTCTGATTATTCAGGATCAGAACGGGATTATTTGTTTAATTTGAATGGTAACGTTTTAGATAATCTGCACTTGAGAAGAAGGAATATGCAAGTCTCGAATTTTAAATATTTAAAATTTGGAGATTTAGTTGATGCATTGGTTGCAAATGATTTGGTTTTGACAATTGATATCAAGGATATTATTGCCAGAATTAAAAATGGAGTGTGTATTGACAATTGTGAGTATGATCCTAAAACTCATGGTGAAGAAGCCAGAAGAAAGACAAAGGAGAGCTGGATGGATATTTTTAAAGGGTGTATAAGGATTGCTGCGAGTAAGCATGCCTTACAGTATATAGCCTTTAAAGTTCCTCACACCTATGATGATCTAAAGAACTATATGTCAGAAGATACTTTATCTCAAGTATTATTTATGCCGGTTATTCAACCGGGAAGACAAGATTATTTAGATTTTACAGACTCTTGGATCTCTCATGGTAATGAAAGGGTAATAGCGTACGAAACTAATTTTAAGCCATCTACAGATCAAGCCTTGAAGCCTATAACGCGTGAAGGAAAAGCTTATCAAAATTTTCTTCATTACGTATATGCACGTACAGGTTTAAGACCCGGATGCTATCCGGAAGAACCTATGGGACCTAAAGGTATAGTTAGTAGATGGGCTGATTGGAAAATTAAAGATTTAACTCAGGATATCAGAGGTGATCATTATTTGCTGATGACTATACCTTATGGAAAAATAATGGTACTTACAACAGATCGTCCTGATATTTGGCAAAAAGTAGCTGAGATTTATAATAATATTCCTAAATAATCTGATAGCCTATGAAAAATTTTAAATTAAGATGTGTATTGTCTTTAGTCGGGCTACTGACAATCGTGAATCTTTTTTCTCAGGACAAGCATGACTACATTACCCCTTTAGGCAAAAGTTTATTCTTTCGAGAGGTTAGAGATGCGAATAGAACTGTTTTGAGAATGAATGAGATAAGCCCTGTAACTTCGGGGATGGATGGGCTCGTTGTTGTTTTTAACATGAGGCAAAACCTGAGTCAGGTTACCCGTCCGTTGAAGTTGGTCTCTTTTAACAGTACGGCTGAAGAAAATAATTCCCATTTGGAAGTATATTATTATGATGGAACTATAACTGTCCGAAGAAAAACATCTCCGAATTCCGCATATTACTATGACTACAATCTCTATGATCCCATGTTTACTGTGGATCAAGGAGTATCGCAATGGGAGATACATTTATACTTTACAGGTTTTTTCTTCTGGATAGAAAGTAGAGACACCCGTAAGCTGACAAGTAATAAATGGCATGCCCCTATCTTCTTTGGCATCAATTTGCCAAGCATTAATTATATGGGTAACTATTTAGCCCGTTCATCTTCTTCTTATATCATATTTGGCGATCCGAATCCATCTACAACATTTACTATGCCTGATGAAATTGCCATTCATGAGTTTAAGTATGCGGAACTGAAAGATGAGTTGCAAACACATTTCTGTGAAGGCAATTAAAATAAACGTGCTTATGAAAAAAAGTATATTAATTGTAATGCTATTCTTTACTGTACATGTGTATAGTCAAGAAATACCATTGCCACTAAAATGTTTTCCTTTGAATGGAACTGATTCCGAGGACATCATGTCCGGACAAATGGCGGATATTTATGGCAGTGTTTATGCTTTGGCAGACAGATTTGGAGTAAAAGGGAAAGCGATGTCCTTTGGCAAGGAGGACGGCTATCTTTCTTTTTCCATAGCTGAAGATAGTTTTGAAAGTAAGAAAGAACTTACTTTCACATACTGGATGTATGCTGGTAAAGACTCTATACAACAAACCTTCAGGGCGGAAGATCGTAATAACAATCTATTGTTAGGGATGGAAAAAAAAGGGGAGAGAGCTGTTTTGAATATCTATCATAAAGATAGGCAGCAGAATCTACTACCCGATCAGCAGTGGATGTGGAGCGATTCTAATTTTGCTGAAGGCGATGGTTGGTACTTTATAGCGATTGCTTATGCAAATGATGGCACTCACTTTTATATGGTGACACCTGAAGGGAAAATGACAGAATGTTATTCTGCTTTTACTCCGGATTGGAATTTAATAACATCGATATGTATAGGAACGATGGGAGATATTCCTGCTGCCGGAATGGATGACTTTAAAGTCTATGGTGCGGCATTGGCGAACGAACAGGTATCTGTTTTATACCAATCCGAGTCCCAGTTCGGTATGGGGGATGAAGCTTTGATTAATGTGGGAACTAATCATTCTCTTTATTCTTCTACATGGTATTTCCATTGTGTGGGGTTGCAGGAAACGTTGCAGTATGTTGTGCAAAATCGGGCAGATACGACTTTTATTAATGCTGATGTCGGCTATGCTTTATCCATGGTGCCGGATATAGAGTCTGATTTGCAGAAGTGGATGTTTTGGCCGGTGAAAGATACTGCGCACGGGCGTATTTTTACTATTGCTAATGCTGCGACCGGTATGAATCTGGCAGATACATCGGAAGGAGTGCTTCAGCAAGTAACGGATAATTCTGATTCTCAAAAATGGTGTCTGAGCCAGTTGGAGAAAACGAATCAGGTGAAGAGTAGTATAAAAGATGCTGCTAACCTTACTCCTCTGCGTGAGGAAATATATTTTGATAAAGCTGCGAGAACAGTCCGGATTCGCATCGCTTTTCCGGAGGTTGAAAATGCAACGGTAAAGTTATTTAATTCTCAGGGCACATTGCTTCGTGAACTATATTCCGGCCGGACAAAGCTTTTGGAAAAAGATGCCTGGTTGGAGATCAATGGTATCTATTTGGTTATAGTTGAATCTGATAACTATCGGATCAATAAGAAAGTGTTTGTAAATAATTAAATGATGTATGTATGAAAAAGATATTTTTATTATTGGCTATTTTAATGGGTATTGTAGGCGTTTTAGACACTAAAGCGCAGTCGACGTATTATATGTATTCTCATGAGGAAGGGAGTAATGAATTTATTGATAATTTAAGAAATGCTCCTTTAGCATCATCGACAAATTGGGGAATTCGTTTCACTGCAGGGAATATGTCAAGAGGATTTGTTAATAGTTATGGTCGTTGGGGTTTTTTGAAACCAGCTAGTCTCTCTGTATTGACACTTGGCGCTTTCAGCGATATGTTGAATAGATATGCCAATCTAACCATTGGTGCTGAAGGCTGGATCTATACTGAAGGCATTTCTATAAGGAATACTCTAAACCCGACAGAATCAAATAATGCTATTGATATTTCTGCCGATGGCACAAGATGCTGGCTTAAATCATATGCCGATAATGGAGGGTTACATATAAGCTCTAATGGTGCGCATAAGATTTATCTGTACGGTAAAACCTTTTTTGACGAGTCTTATTGGACAAGTATAGGCCCAGGGCGTAATAATGATCCAACGATTAATAATGCCAATAATAACAAGATGATGCGTATTGCAAGTAACGGTGGTTTGGGCTTTTGGGGTGCTTCGGGGGCTGAAACAAATGATACTCCTCAATTTTCTGTATCAGAAACTGTTGTTAGTACTGCAGTTCCCATGTATGTGAAGTATGCAGGTATTTCGTTATTCTTAGGCACGGCACAAGATGACAAAGATGGTTGGATCGGTACGACGACGAATCAGGGCGTGCATCTTGGAGCAAATAACAAATCGGTGGCATACCTGGGATCTGATGATAATATGTATGTAGGTCTGACTGATGATGATATGAGAACAATTCGTCAGGAATTGAAGAATAAATATCAATTGTTTGTTGGTAGGGGTACCCTTTCAGAAGATTATGGTATATCTCCTAAATCCTCTTGGTCCGATTTTGTTTTTAGTAAGAACTACAACCTTCTCAGAATTTCAGAAGTAGCTGCTTTTATCCGGAAGAATAATCATCTCCCCGATGTTCCTTCAGCTAAACAAGTGGCTGAGGAAGGTTACTCTCAACATGATATGAATAAAATACTATTGCAGAAAATAGAAGAATTGACTCTTTATACCATTCAACAGCAAAAAGAAATTGATGCCTTAAAAACTCAACTTCAGCAGTCGAAAAAATAGGTATAGTATTTATATAATAGTTTATGTATCAGGGGAAGTTGATAGAAAGATTTCTCCAGATCAGTAATCTTGTGTCTGAAAAAGAAAAAATAATGAATAAGATTGTCAGATTTTTTAGTGTCAGCCCGGTAAGGCCGTTGATAGGTGATAACGCCAGTGAGTTGGCGGAGAAGTATAAACGACTGAAATGGTCTACTTTTCTCGCAGCTACCTTTGGTTATGGAATGTATTACGTATGTCGCCTTAGCTTGAATGTAGTAAAGAAACCAATTGTAGACGAAGGTGTATTTTCGGAAACTGAGTTGGGAATCATCGGCTCTGTGCTTTTCTTCACCTATGCAATCGGAAAGTTTACAAATGGATTCCTGGCTGATCGCAGTAATATAAAACGTTTCATGACTACAGGCTTATTGGTTACTGCCTTGGTCAATCTTTGTTTGGGATTTACCAACTCATTTATTCTCTTTGCCATTCTTTGGGGAATCAGTGGTTGGTTTCAGTCTATGGGAGCTGCTTCGTGTGTAGTGGGGCTTTCCCGTTGGTTTAGTGATAAAGAGCGTGGGTCTTTCTATGGCTTTTGGTCTGCCAGCCATAACATAGGTGAGGCTTTGACTTTCATCATTGTTGCTTCTGTGGTTAGTGTTCTGGGATGGAGGTATGGTTTTCTGGGCGCAGGTCTCGTGGGGCTTATCGGAGCGTTGATTATATGGCGTTTCCTTCATGATACTCCTCAAAGCGAAGGACTTCCGGCGGTGAATCAGCCTAAAGAGAAAAAAGAAATGAATGCTGCGGAAGCTGCTGATTATAATAAAGCGCAAAAGCAGGTTTTGTTGATGCCTGCCATTTGGATATTGGCTTTGTCCAGTGCTTTTATGTACATCAGCCGTTATGCGGTGAACAGTTGGGGAGTGTTTTATCTGGAAGCGGAGAAGGGATATACCACTTTGGATGCCAGTTTTATTA
>OLZG01000520.1_pt1 | contig 20159 bp, 19 predicted proteins | sample 1644401 | NCBI WGS metagenome assembly OLZG01 (sample SAMEA103958119, study PRJEB25191) | human gut metagenome | biome: human-associated habitat [ENVO:00009003]; feature: intestine environment [ENVO:2100002]; material: feces | place: Germany | collected 2013/2015
TCATTATTGTAAAGATTGAAATCCTGCGTCTGCATGGGCGGCGCAAAAGCACTGACAGCCTTCAGCGGAGCTCCCCACAAACCAGGAACCATATACACCGCAAATGCCAGCGAGGCCAACGCCATGAAGAAACGGGGTACACTAACTTTCGTATCGTCATCATCGTGCGGGAACTTGATTTTGCCCAGCAAGTAGAAACCAAGCAGCGCAAAAAGTACAATCCACAGAGCAAGGAACGTTTCACGGTCGAGGAGGCGCCAACCGTAAGCTAAATCGGCTACCGAAAGGAATTTCAGGGCAAAGGCCAGCTCCAGGAAGCCGAGCGTCACCTTGATGATGTTCATCCATCCGCCGGACTTGGGCATGGACTTCAGCCAGGACGGGAACAGGGCAAACAGCGTGAAAGGCAATGCCAAGGCTATGGCAAAGCCCAGCATGCCGATGGCAGGAGCCACCACGCTGCCCGTCGTGGAAACCTGCACCAACAGGAATCCGATAATGGGTCCCGTGCAGGAGAAAGATACCAGCGACAAGGTAAACGCCATCAGGAAGATGCTGAGCAAACCGCTTGTCGCCTCGGCCTTGCTGTCTACAGCCGTACTCCACTTGGAGGGCAACGTTATCTCGAACGCTCCGAAGAAGGAAGCCGCAAACACCACCAGCATCAGGCAGAAAAGGATATTGAATACTGCATTCGTAGAGAGTGCGTTCAGTGCGCTGGCTCCGAAAACAAGCGTGATTGCCAGTCCGAGCGTCACATAAATCACCACGATGGAAGCGCCATACGTCCACGCATCGCGGATGCCCTTCTTCTTGTCCTTGCTGCGTTTCAGGAAGAAGCTGACCGTCATCGGGATGATGGGCCATACACAGGGGGTGAAGAGTGCCAGCAGTCCGCCGGCAAATCCCGTAATGAAGATATAAATCCAGGACATGTCTTCCTGCGAAGTGGTTTCGCCCAAAGATTGCAGTTCACTGATGACCGGTTTCCAGAGGTCCGCCTTGTCCGCCACATTGATTTCCGTCGGCCCGTCCGCACCGCCGATGGCAGCCACGGGAGCCGTGCCGGAGACAGCCTCCTGCTTTGCCGGCTGCTCTTCGGCTTTCGTTTCAGCCGTAGCGGCAGTAGTTTCTTTTGCAGCCCCTTCTGCCTTACCGGAGAATTGGAAAGGCACTTGTGTGGGCGGCAGACAATTTTCATCGTTGCAAGCACCATATTCCAGATACCCTTCCAACTGATAGGCACCACCCGTCAATTTCAGCTTCTGCACAAATTGAGCCGTATTTTCAAAATAGCGCACCTTCATTTCGAACAACTTGTCGAAAGTAGAGATTTCCTTGCCTACGGGCTTCAGTTTACCAACCACTTCCGCTCCGGATATTTTCTCCACATTGAAAGTCGCCGAGATAGGACCGCCATCGTCCAGGTCAGTGGAATAGACATGCCAGCCCTTGTCAATAGCAGCCGTAAAAACGACCTCCGCTTCATCAGCAGCCACAGTCTTCAGTTCGGACTTGAACTTGACGGGATCTTGTATCTGTGCCCGCATCGCCACCGTGAAAAGCAACAGAAATAGAGGGAACAATAATTTCTTCATGTTCTCTGATTTAATTTTTAATTTTTAATTTTCAATTATCTCGTAGTCCACGCAGGCACGGCTCTCTTTCACAGCAGCGATAAGCTTGCCGGCAGCTACATGGTCGGGATGGGTAGCATAGTATTTCACGTCATCCAACGTATCGAACTCACTGTAAAGAGCGATGCTCCAAGCCTCGGCAGGATTGATGTTCAATCCGACTTCAATCTTGCGGATAACGGATATTTTAGCCGGAAGCGCTTCGATAGCTGCCTTGAAACTGTTCATCGCAGCCAACTTTTCGTCAGCCGGTGCCTCATCTTTTAACTTAAATAATACAATGTGCTTTACCATAACTTTGCCATTTAAATGATTTATCACTATATTTGTCAGCCTAAGCGGCTATTTTAACAACTGCAAAAATACTGGTTTTGTTTCAAATATACACTTAAACGGATGTTAATAATAGGAATTGCAGGCGGAACCGGCTCGGGAAAGACCACCGTCGTACGTAAAATTATCGAAAGCCTACCGGCTGGTGAAGTGGTATTGTTGCCACAAGACTCTTACTACAAGGACAGCAGCCATGTGCCCGTGGAAGAACGGCAGAACATCAACTTCGACCACCCCGACGCTTTCGAGTGGAGCCTTCTTTCCAGGCATGTCGCCATGCTGCGCGAAGGAAGAAGCATAGAACAGCCCACCTACTCATACCTGACGTGTACCCGGCAGCCCGAAACCATCCATATCGAGCCCCGGGAAGTCATCATCATTGAAGGCATCCTTGCCTTGTGCGACAAGAAGCTGCGAAGCATGATGGACCTGAAGATATTTGTAGACGCCGACCCCGACGAACGCCTGATTCGTGTAATCCAGCGCGATGTAGTGGAACGCGGACGCACGGCCGAAGCCGTCATGGAACGCTATACACGTATACTGAAACCCATGCACCAGCAATTCATAGAGCCCTGCAAACGATACGCCGACCTCATTGTGCCGGAAGGCGGAAACAACCAGGTGGCCATTGATATATTGACCATGTACATCAAGAAGCACTTGGGGAGTTAATTTGTAATGGAGAATTGATAATGGAGGATTAAGAACGCACTAAACCCTATGAGATATGAACAGCCTGTTTTCTTTCGCCAGACATAAATCATCCATTATCAATTCTCCCGTCCCAATTATCTTGCTGTTGTTGTTGTGCTGCATCGCAGGATGCCGTGGAGGACATCCTGCCGAAAAAGAAGAAGCGGATGACCTGCAACAAATAAAGGACAGCGGAGAACTGGTCGTATTGACACTGTACAGTTCCACTTCCTACTTCATCTACCGTGGCCAGGACATGGGATTCCAGTATGAGCTAAGCGAACAGTTTGCCAAGAGCCTGGGAGTGAAGCTGAGAATAGAGGTAGCCCGGAATGTGCACGAACTCATAGAGAAGTTGCTGGCAGGCAAGGGAGACCTCATAGCCTACAACCTTCCCATCACCAAGGAATGGAAAGACAGCCTGCTTTATTGCGGCGAAGAGGTCATCACGCACCAAGTCATCGTGCAACGTAACGGCGGACGCACCAAACCACTGAAAGACGTGACGGAACTCATCGGGAAAGATGTATATGTGAAGCCCGGAAAATATTATGAACGGCTGGTCAATCTGGACGAAGAGCTCGGAGGAGGTATCCACATCCATAAAGTGACCAACGACAGTATCAGTGCAGAAGACCTCATCACCCAGGTGGCACAAGGAAAAATCCCCTATACCGTAGCAGACAATGACGTGGCACAGCTTAATACCACCTATTACCCCAACCTGAATATCGGACTCTCCATCAGCTTTGACCAGCGTGCATCGTGGGCAGTCCGGAAAGACTGTCCGCAACTGGCAGCCGCCGCCAACAAATGGCATGAGGAGAATATGACTTCACCTGCCTATACGGCAAGTATGAAACGATATTTTGAAATCGGCAAGGCCATTCCCCACTCTCCTATCCTCTCCCTGCGCGAAGGAAAAATTTCCCATTACGATGATTTGTTCAAGAAATATGCTCCCGAAATAGACTGGGACTGGCGTCTGCTGGCGTCTCTGGCGTATACAGAATCCAACTTCGACTCCACTGCCGTATCTTGGGCGGGTGCCAGGGGGCTGATGCAACTGATGCCTGCCACAGCCAGGGCTATGGGGCTACCCGAAGGAAAGGAACAGAACCCTGAAGAGAGCATAAAGGCTGCCGTGAAATACATAGGCGCCACAGCCAAAAGTTTTTCCAAGATACCCCAGGAAGAACGCATCAACTTTGTGCTGGCATCTTATAATTCCGGTATCGGCCATGTGCTGGATGCCATGGCACTGGCCGAAAAATACGGCAAAAACAAATATGTCTGGCGTGATAATGTAGAAAACTTCATTCTGCTAAAAAGCAATGAGGAATACTTCACCGACCCCGTTTGCAAAAACGGCTACTTCCGTGGCATCGAAACTTATAACTTCGTAAGGGATATTACGTCACGCTTCGAGCAATACAAGAAGAAGATAAAAAAATAGGGATTAAGGATTAATCCTTAATCCTTATTTTCCTTCCTATTTAAAACAGATTCAGTTTGTTCTTTCTCGCTTCTTCCAGGGAAACGGTTGTCACTTGTTTCTCCCGGTTCTTTTCGCACAACTGCCGATACTTCTCATGCAGTTCTTCTTCCAGCTCCTCCTTTGTCTTAGGATTCATCAGCTTGGCTGCTACTGTAGCATTCTGTGAAGCGTCCTTCAGATGGATTACGGGAGCATGATAGACCGGAGCAATTTTCAGAGCTGTGTGAAGCGGTGAAGTCGTGGCACCACCTATCAGCAGAGGAACGTCCAGACCTGCCTTTTCCAGCTCAATGGCTACATGCACCATTTCATCCAGCGAAGGGGTTATCAAGCCACTCAATCCTATCATGTCTACCTTTTCCTCTATGGCATGCTGTACAATGGTTTCGGCAGGCACCATGACGCCAAGGTCTATTATTTCGTAGCCGTTGCATGCCATTACTACCGAGACTATATTCTTGCCAATGTCGTGCACATCACCTTTCACCGTAGCCAGTAGTACCTTCCCGGCAGCAGTCGCACCTTCTTCTTTCTCCGACTCGATTACGGGCTGGAGGATGGCAACCGCCCTCTTCATGGTGCGCGCCGTCTTCACTACTTGCGGCAGGAACATCTTGCCTGCCCCAAACAAGTCGCCGACATGATTCATGCCTGCCATCAACGGACCTTCAATGATGGAAACAGCCTTGGGATACAGCTTCAGCGCTTCGGCAAGGTCTTCTTCCAGATAATCGCCGATACCCTTTGTCAAGGCGTACTTCAACCGTTCTTCCACAGGAGTCCCCTCTCTCCAGGCAAGTTGGGAATGGGCGGCAGCCTGCCGCTCTCCTCCAGAAGTTTTTGCCGCCTCTGCTTCCGCTTTCAAGCGTTCGGCAGTTTCTATCAGGCGCTCGGCAGCATCGGGACGACGGTTCAAGACCACATCCTCTATGCGCTCCAATATATCAGCGGGAATATCGGTGTAAAGAACGGAGGTAGCCGGATTGACGATACCCATATCCATGCCCTCGCGGATGGCATAGTAAAGGAATACGGCATGCATCGCCTCGCGAATGTAATTATTGCCGCGGAAAGAGAAGGAAAGGTTACTCACTCCTCCACTGACATGCGCACCGGGCAGATTCTTGCGTATCCATCCGGTGGCACGGATAAAGTCTACAGCATAATTGTTGTGCTCGTCCATACCGGTTGCCACGGCAAGTACATTCGGGTCGAAAATTATATCATGGGGATTGAAACCTATCTTGTCCACCAAAAGACGGTATGCCCGTTCGCAGACCTCAATCTTACGTTCGTACGTGTCTGCCTGCCCTTTTTCATCAAAAGCCATCACCACGGTCGCCGCACCATATTGCTTGATGGTACGCGCATGCTCCAGGAATTTATCTTCCCCCTCCTTCAAGGAGATGGAGTTGACGATGGACTTGCCTTGCAAGCATTTCAATCCGGCCACAATCACTTCCCACTTAGAGGAGTCTATCATGACGGGAACACGGGCAATCTCCGGTTCCGAAGCTATCAGATGGAGGAAAGTCGTCATCTCTGTCCGGGCATCCAGCAGTCCGTCATCCATATTGATGTCGATGACCTGCGCACCGTCTTCCACCTGCCGGCGAGCGATGCTGAGCGCCTCGTCGTATTTCTTTTCATTAATCAGACGCAGGAATTTGCGCGAACCTGCCACATTGCAGCGTTCACCCACATTCACGAAGTTGTTTTCCGGCTTCACTTCCAGAAGTTCAAGCCCGGAGAGCCAAAGATTTTCCGGTCTGGGAACCGGCTGATGGGGCGTTGCACCGGCAATCAGCGAGGAGTACTCGGCAATGTAGGCATCTGTCGTTCCGCAACAACCACCGATAATATTCACCAATCCCTCATGGATATACTCTTTTACTTCATGTGCCATATCGGCAGGAGTCTGGTCGTATGTGCCCAAACTGTTGGGCAGTCCGGCGTTGGGATAAGCACTGATATAATAAGGTGCACGGACAGCAAGCTGCTCCAGGAAAGGTTTCAGCTGGCGGGCGCCAAAGGAGCAGTTCAACCCAACTGAAAAAATATCGGCATGTTGCACGGAGGCGAGAAAAGCATCCAAAGTTTGTCCCGACAGAGTACGCCCTCCAATATCAGAAACAGTCACAGAGAGCATCAAGGGTACATGAACTCCTACAGTTTCCATCGCCTGCCCGGCGGCAAAAATAGCAGCCTTGGCATTCAGCGTATCAAAAATGGTTTCTATCAGCAAAGCATCCACACCACCTTCGAGCAATGCTTCCATCTGCTCACGGTAGGCATCGGCCAGTTCATCGTAGCTCAAGGCACGAAAGGCCGGATTGTTCACATCGGGACTCATGGAGCAGGTCTTGTTCGTCGGTCCTACGGAGCCTGCCACAAAACGGGGTTTGTCGGGAGTAAGAGAAGTAAACTCATCTGCCACTTTGCGTGCCAGGCGCACTGCGGCAAGATTCATCTCACGCACATAGTCCTGCACATGATAATCGGCCATACTGACGCGGGTGGAACTGAATGTATTTGTTTCGATAATATCTGCACCTGCCGCCAGATACTTGCGGTGAATGTCTTGTATCACATCGGGGCGTGTCAGACAAAGCAGGTCATTGTTACCTTTCATCTGTCCGAGAATCTGCGAGAAGCGTTCACCCCGAAAATCTTCCTCTGTCAAGTTGTATTGCTGTATCATGGTGCCCATTGCACCATCCAGAATAAGGATGCGCTCACGCACCAAACTACCAAGTTTACTCATATTATCTTTTAAACATACGCGCCATATCGCGTTTGTCATCTTTTTCCTTCAGTGATTCGCGCTTATCATATTGCTTCTTACCTTTGGCAAGTGCCACCACAAGTTTGGCCAGCCCTTTTTCATTGATAAACAAGCGCACGGGAACAATGGTGAAACCCGGATCTTTCGTGCCGCGCATCAGTTTTTCAAGTTCCTTCTTATTCAACAAAAGCTTGCGCTCCCTGCGTGCATTGTGGTTGTTGTACGAACCATAGAAGTATTCGGCCACATGCATGTTCTTCACCCACAATTCGCCGTTGGCAAAGTAACAGAACGTATCGACTAAGCTTGCTTTCCCCAACCGGATGGACTTGATTTCTGTGCCCGTAAGCACAATGCCGGCCGTATAGGTGTCCGTCAGTTCGTAATCGAACGTAGCACGCTTATTCTTTATATTTACAGGAGCTTGTTTCATAACATTTATCAGTTTAGCACTACCGTCAGCTTATTGAATATCCATTCAATGGCCACCGGACAAGCTATTAACAAAATAGAAGAAAGAATGGTGAAACGCAAACGGTCTTTTTCCGCTATCTGCATCACCTTTTTGCTTCCTTCCCACACAACATACACGATATAGAATTGGAGCAACAGAGCCATAATGCCGAAATCAGGCAATATGCCGATAACAATCCTCAGCATGAACACCACTACCAGTGCATAACCTGCAAACTGTTGCGCCAAAGGAATATCACTGTCCAGCATAAACATGCGGACACGCAACCCATTGATGAGATAGGCTGCCAAAAAATATCCTCCAAACAAGGATACAGCCACCGCACAGCATTGTGTCATGGCATATTGAAAGCTTTGCGGCCCGTCCCATCCCATCTTCATCAAAGAGCCGATGAAAACGGACAACCCGCATAAACCAATCATAGGATAGACAAAAGCAGTAAATACTTTTCGCCTATCCTCTAAACTAATTTCCTCCCAGGCACGAGCCGGAGAGGAAATCAGTAGTATTGCTATATGAAATAAATCTTTGTAATTCAATATCAATTTATTGATTAGTAGACGCAATTTTGTATTCTACAGTATATTCCGTATAGTTTTCCGGTATTTCTGTATTGCTATTATTTCCACTTTCATGCGACTTAATAACTAATTTAGTAGGAAGATTTCCTGCTTTTTCTTTAAACCTTTCTAAAGCATTTTTTATATCATACCCATACCAATTAGAATAATAAACATCTGTCTTATCATCAGCACCCTTATCATGACGTAGATAGAAAACAAGGTCTGTGGCCCCTGCTTCAATTTCATCCAGTACACAAGCTAAAGCAAATTTATGCATCTTAAACTTATCGTTGTCATTTTGCAGTCTCCAAGCTATAGGAGTTACAAGTATATCCTTGTTATACAAAAATGGCTGAACTGACCCATTTTCCAATTTCAAAGTTATCACCGGTGCTGTTTCCGGCGCATCAACAACCAAGCTTTCTGCTGTCATTGATACGACAGCGTTTGCAAAAGAAATAGGCTGAAAATTCTTCAAAGTGAAGTTGGTAGTTTTAGATTTTTCATTCGTCTCAGGTTCTATGCTCTTTCCTAAGATGATTCCCATTCGAGAATCTGAAATCTTCAAACTCGAATTTGCCTCAAATTGAGTAACAGAAGCCGATGTAGGTTGATAAGTGTTACCCGCAGCATCTTCAAAAGAGAGTAATCCCATATAGTTATTCACTAAAACCATGCCATAAATGTCATCATACTCTCCGTCATCTGAATTCAGACACGAAGTAAACGCAATGCCCATCAACAATGTCAAGGCAACCATCAAGAATTTTAATTGTTTCATCTTTCCTATAAATATTAGAGTTTGCAAATTTAGATAAAAGAATTGAGTAATATAGCACTCTCCTCGTTTTTTCATTGTTTTTAAGATTAAATGAAAGATTAATCTAAATACTGCATGTCACAGTGATATTTAACATTTATATCAGTTAATCCACACTACACAATCTTGGCAAACAGCTCCAAATGCTCATCCACATAGCCGGCAACCAAAGCTGTATATTCCTCCTCCTTTTCCAAAAATTCATCTTCCAGTTCATCGAAAGCCTCATATTGCTCGTACATTGCCATAAACTCCTCGTCTGTGCGTTCACGTTCCAAGTCGCCACGATGGCTATCGTATATTTTCTTGGCAGCATAAACCAACTTACTCAAATCGCCCACTCCCCACAAACGCATCACTTTGGCAAACGGATTGTCGAAAATATAACCGCCATAACCATTTTGAATCAGTTGGCAGAAGCCCCCTTCCATCACTTCATCACGGAATATCTGATAGGCCAACAATGAATGCTGTTCACCGGTAAGCAAAGACATCGTCCCGGCAGTCATTTCTCCGCCTATTTCTTTCTTATAAGCACCGGTGAATACGCCGATGAATGCATCCATCCCTTCACCGGCAGCCTGGCGCAATGCCACATCTGTAACTTCTATCATAGTTTGTATTTTATTTAATTGTGCCACAAAGGTAAGACTTTGCAGCCATAGTCAAACACGGACTCCCCTTTATTTTCTTCGCCTTGCCAACCAGTTGGCAGGATTTTGCCTTACCATTGGCAAGACTTTGCCACCGCGTTGGCAAAACTTTGCCATAGGCATGGCAAAAGTTTGCCAAGACGCAAGCAAGGGGTTGGCAAAATTACTTCCTGATTAACAAGCACATACCCTATTGATTCACAAATCCTATCAGAGACGAGAAAAAACAGTCAACTGCAAACTCCACTTTACATTCCGCAGAAATTCAGCTTCTTATTACTTCTTTTTAATAAAAAAGTCAAATTGAACAGTTGGCAGAAACGGGGAAAACAACTAACTTTGCACCCGACTAATAAAAGTGGACTACGTTTTTTTTAATTATATCACTTAAAAAAAGAGCTAATTATGACTTATTCACACGAAGTGGAACACATGTGTGTTGTGAAGAAAGGTCCTAATCACGGACCGGCTCCTATTCCCGAAGAAGGTAAATGGGTAAAAGCTAAAGAAATTGTTGACATCTCTGGTCTGACACACGGTATTGGCTGGTGTGCTCCTCAGCAAGGTGCATGTAAATTAACCCTCAATGTAAAGGAAGGCGTTATCCAGGAAGCTTTGGTTGAGACTATCGGTTGCTCCGGTATGACTCATTCTGCTGCTATGGCATCAGAAATCCTCCCGGGAAAGACTATCCTCGAAGCATTGAACACTGACCTCGTTTGCGACGCTATCAACACAGCTATGCGCGAACTCTTCCTGCAAATTGTTTACGGTCGTACTCAGTCTGCTTTCTCGGAAGGCGGCTTGATTATCGGTGCCGGTTTGGAAGACTTGGGTAAAGGTCTGCGCAGCCAGGTAGGTACACTGTACGGTACTTTGGCTAAAGGTCCCCGTTACCTGGAAATGGCCGAAGGTTACATCAAGAATGTATTCCTGGACAAGGACGACCAAATTTGCGGATACGAGTTTGTTCACCTGGGCAAGTTCATGGATGAAATCAAGAAAGGAACTGACGCAAACGAAGCTTTGAAGAAAGTTACCGGTACTTACGGACGCGTAACAGCAGAACAAGGAGCAGTTAAACACATTGACCCACGTCACGAATAATATAAGGAGGAAAAGAATATGATTAGAGAAGTGAAATTTGAAAGTCAAGACCGTCGTATCAAGCAGATCATCGCTGCTCTGAACGAAAACGGCATCAAAGACATCGAAGAGGCTAACGCTATCTGCGAAGCTCATGGACTTGATCCTTATATGACGTGCGAAGAGACTCAGCCTATCTGTTTTGAAAATGCAAAGTGGGCCTACGTTGTAGGTTGTGCCATCGCTATCAAGAAGGGCTGCAAGAACGCTGCTGAAGCTGCCGAAGCTATCGGTATCGGTCTGCAGGCATTCTGTATCCCGGGTTCTGTAGCCGACGACCGTAAGGTTGGTATCGGTCATGGTAACCTGGCAGCTATGTTGCTGCGCGAGGAGACTAAGTGCTTCGCTTTCCTGGCAGGTCACGAGTCATTCGCTGCTGCCGAAGGTGCTATCAAAATTGCCGCTAAAGCAGACAAAGTACGTAAAGAGCCTCTGCGTTGCATCCTGAACGGTCTTGGCAAGGACGCTGCACAGATTATCTCCCGTATCAACGGCTTTACATACGTTCAGACTCAATTCGACTACTACACAGGTGAACTGAAAGTAGTTCGTGAAATCGCATACAGCGACGGTCCTCGTGCCAAAGTAAAATGCTACGGTGCAGACGATGTTCGCGAAGGTGTGGCTATCATGTGGAAAGAAGGCGTGGATGTATCTATCACTGGTAACTCTACGAATCCGACCCGCTTTCAACACCCGGTTGCAGGTACTTATAAGAAAGAACGCGTATTGGCTGGCAAGCCGTACTTCTCAGTGGCATCCGGTGGTGGTACTGGTCGTACTCTGCACCCGGACAACATGGCTGCCGGACCGGCTTCTTACGGTATGACTGACACTATGGGCCGTATGCACTCAGACGCTCAGTTCGCTGGTTCTTCATCAGTTCCTGCTCACGTGGAAATGATGGGATTCCTCGGTATCGGTAACAACCCGATGGTAGGATGTACAGTAGCTTGTGCTGTAGACGTAGCTCAGGCTTTGGCTAAGTAATTTAAGTAATTACCATATAGTAAATCCCTGTAACTGATAAGGTTATGGGGATTTTTATTTTAGTTGTACTACAATGCTTATCTCCTATCCAATACTCATTTCCTCTTGCTATTCTTCTTATAAATGGCTGTAATTGGATGATGGAATTGAAGCAAATTATAGCTTAAATGGAGCTTGAATCTCTAAGGGTAAACGTGGCTGATTATCCTTTAAAGTAGGCTAAATTGAAGCTCTATTTGCGACCATATTGCGACCATTTTACCAAATCTTGGCAAGTGGTCGCAAAATCAGCTATATTATTCTAATAGACAGATAGATATATCAAATTTAAAGGACTTCCCTAATGTCTAATTTTAAATGATTAAACTATGGTAAGAAGTTCATTCTCTATTCTCTTTGCCATAAGAGAAAGTAAAGCAAGAAAGAATGGTAAAGCTCCTATTGAGATTACAATTACGGTAAATGGTGACAGATGCACTCTGTCAACAGGCAAACAAGTAGCCATTGATAAATGGGACAAGGTTAAGCAACAAGTAAAAGGCAAAGATGAAGAAGCTCAAAGCCTCAACAACTGCCTAAAAGCTATTAAGGCTAAACTATATCAGAAAGAAGCAGAACTGTTAGATAGAGGTTTTATAATCACAGCAGACCTATTGCGTGATGCTTACTTTGATAAGGTAGAATCCATCAAAGAGAGAAGCCTGTTTGAAGTCTTTGAAGAACATAACCAAGAACAAGAGAAGTTGATAGGCAATGGAGTTTCTAAAGCTACTCATTGGGTGTCTGTTTATACCATCAGATTATTAAAAGAGTTTGTTCAACAGAAGTACAAACGAGAAGATTTATACTTACGCGAACTGAATATAAACTTCATCCAATCTTTTCATTCATTCCTAAGAATTGATAAGGACATGGCACAAAACTCATCCACCAAACATTTAAAGCTGTTGAAGAAGATTATAAATCTATCAGTAGCCAACTCCTATATAGCGTTCAATCCATTCTCTACCTACAAAGTAGAGCGTGAACCTGTGGAAATTGATTTCTTGGATGAAGAAGAATTGAGGAAGATTATCAACTTTGATACTCCCCTGCCAAGATTGGAGCGTGCTAAAGATATGTTTCTCTTTGGGTGCTTCACTGGGCTTAGTTACATTGATATTAAAACATTGACACCTGAACACTTTGAGAAAGACAGTGCAGGCAGAATATGGATTAAGAAGCGCAGAGTTAAGACAGGAGTTCTATCACGCATCCCACTACTCCCTATCGCCAAACTGATATTGGATAAGTACAAGGGTGGAGAGAAACTACTCCCTATTCAAGACCCTGCGGACATCAACAAATATCTAAAGGATATAGCTATACTCTGTGGAATCAATAAACGAATCTGTTTTCACACAAGTAGGCACACGTTTGCAAGTACAGTTACTTTAGCCAATAACATATCTCTGGAAGTCGTTTCTAAGATGTTGGGACATACCAATACACGAATGACTGCCCACTATGCAAAGCTAATAGACAAGTGCATAGGTGAGCAAATGGATAAACTCATAGATACATTTACAGGAGATTCTGATTACTAAAGCATATCCTACCCACAAATTCCCCACTTGTAGCAACGCAGGTGGGGATTATTTTTTAACTTTGCCTTAAACTAATAATTATGGAGAAGCTAAAGGAAGATTACATAAGCATTGACACTCGTTTGGAATACATGGAAACCATAGCCGTTAAATATGTTCCAGACGTAGATATAGACCTTGAAACAGGAGAAAGATATATATGTGGCACTACTGCCTTACCCATATTTGTAAGAAGATACAATCAGAAGGCACTATATGGCAACTTCACATACGAAGATTATATAGCCAATGAGGACATACAAAATACACTGAAAGGTTTGGGAGTTGATATAGACAGGTTCTGGTTTCTGCTCCTGTTCATCTTTGATTATACTTGTGGAACGTGCTTGGATGGAATGAAAGCTACAGGCATTGGAATAGAACAGCTCACCAAATTCGCCAAAGCCATAGCTGACAACCATAAGGAGATTAACCAATTTGGAGTAAGTTTTAAGAAGCCTATCACAGTCTCTGTAAAGGTTGAGGGCAAGCATCAGATAGTAATTGACAATGCCAATGCAATAGGTTACTTGGCTACTACTATTGCCAACAACCTAAAAGAGATAGAGGAACACCCTTGGATGCAGAGCCAACAAGTCAGCATAAGCACCCACGCAGAAGAAAAGGAATCCGTTCAGATATGGCTATTCTATAAGATGTTCAATGACTTCTTCAATTTAGAGCCATATAACAAGCAGTTTAATGTCAGACAGAAGAAAGGAAGCACCATATCACTTAGTAAGACATTGCTTATTTCAAGGCTTATCTACTTCACCAAGCTATCTACGAATAAGAACTTCTCAGAGGATGAATTTACTTTAAAAGGCTACATCAAGCAATATAAAGACAAGAGAATTGATACTGTAAATAGCATATACTTCTAATAATACACTGATAACGAACACTGTCCTGCTTCATACCATTAAGAGGGTACATGAAAGCAGGACTTTTTTTTTCTCTTTTAATCCTGCCATTATATACCATCTTTGCACCGTCAAAACGATAGCGGACGAGCAACCAATTAAGAGGAGAAGTAAAACCACTCATTAATTTCTCTCTTTTAATCAGCCCAGAAGCAAGTAGTTTTGCAGCGTAATCAGAAAGCCAAGTGCGCATAGGCTGGACGGTTACAAAGAACCAAATTTGATAATTAAAAACAAGATGACAATGAAAACAATGACTAAGACAGCAGGAAAGACTGCAACCAGCAACTCAGTAGCCAATGCTAAAGCAGGAAAGGCAGTGCGCACTCTCAGCTTACAACAACAGTTGATTAAAGCTGAAAGAGATTTGAAGAACATAGTTAACAGACAGTTGGGAGAAACCGTTCTACACGCCCAAGAGTTAATTGTGAAACAATTAAAGCAGGCTATTGAAGAGAAGAATAGTAAAGCCCTCACACTTAAAGACGAACCTATTACATTCCAATTAACTAAAACTGAGGAGAAGGTCTCTAAGAAGATTGCCTTTGTAAAACATAACAGAAGCATTGATTCAAAGAAAGTAGATACGTTCATTGCTATTATTGACAATGGCAAATATGAAGAAGCCTATCCCATCATCGTGATAGAAGCTTCAAAACTAATAAAGGCAGGATATGTCGTAACAGATGTAAACGGTAGAGTTCTGACAGAAGAAGAGGCAGAAGGCTACTTTGTAATCTTGGACGGTCAACACAGAAGCACAGCATTTGCCAAACTAAACTCTGTCAAAGGTAATATGACTATCCCCAATGTCTTTGTTAAGGATATTAAGGACGTAGGAACTTATTTGGAAGAAATCAACAGAGTTGGTAATTGGGATATGAAAGCCAAGATAGGGGTTGCTGCCTTGACATCAAAAGATGAACTCTTTGAGAATATGGCTGAACTAATCCAACAGGGATTCAATCCTACGACAGCAGGTCTGATTTATACCAAGAAGAACATTCCAGAGAAGATATTGAACAAGGTTTTAAGAAAAGAAGAATACAATCTGCCAAAAGATGCCACTGTTAACATCAAGAGAGGTAACGATTTTATAACTCTATGCAAAGCTGCCAAAATCAGCGTCACATTTCTCACTAAACGTTACTTCATTAAAGGCTTTAACAGTTATGCTAAAGTACATGGCGAAAAACAAGCATTCAAGGCTTTGGATAAGCTAAAACAATTAGAACTTAATGATGACAAACTAAAGCAAATAAAGGAAGATGATGATTTTCAAGTAATGCTACAAAATGCTTTAGAAGCATAATACATACCTCAGAGAAAGCCAATGTAACAGGTTGGCTTCTCTACTCTAAATTTTAGGGTTGGGCATTTCAGCCCTATAAAACTACCTCAATTTACCTCTTTTAGAGACTTTAGGCATATCTAAGATTCTATAATTGGGGTTACTGCTAACAGATTTTTAAAAGCCAACAATATATGATAACCAAGTTAGATATTCAAGAGAAAGATGGATTCCTTATCATGGAGGACTTCCCTACGAACTGCATCTTTAACAAAGTCAAAACAGGTTGCGGTGCTACGACCATAGCACTTACCAATAGCGAGAATTACATTATCGCTGTTCCAACTACTGAACTGATTGAGAACAAATGCTATCCAATTAAAGATGCAGAAGGCAATGTGAAGTTCTGGAAGAAACATGAGCGCAGGGCAGGGTTAAGCCCTATTGTTGCTAACCTGTTTGGTTTATATGGGAATTTCACCTTAGAGCTAAAGAAGAAATTAAAGGACTACCTATCTTCTGTTGGAGTAAAGAAGATTATCTGCACCTATGACAAGATAGACAAGTTGATGGAGTTTATCAATCCTAAAGACTTTAAACTAACGATTGACGAATACCACAATTTCCTTAAACAATACTCATTCAGAGATAAGGCTATTAATGGAGTGTTGGCTCACTTTAAAGAGTTCAAATCCTATTGTTTCTTGTCAGCTACCCCTATTCCAAACAATTTGAAGCCAGCAATCTTCAATGACATTCCAGAATACATGGCTGATTGGAATACAACAGATGAGATTACAGTTTATCCTTACCATACAAACACACCTTATATGGTAGCCGCCAAGTTCATCAAGACCTACCAAGCTAAAGGCTGTCTGAATGTAAACGGCATTGAAAGCAAGGAAGCATACTTCTTTATCAACAGCGTTACTGAAATCAAAGCCATACTTAAACAGACGCAATTAACAGAGGATGATTATAGAATTATCTGTGCTGACAATCCTAAAAACAGAAAAACTTTGGAAGGATATACTATATCAAGTTCTGCTGACGCTCCCAAGAAATTCAACTTCATCACTTCCAAATCATTTGAGGGTGTGGACTTCCATTCTGAAACAGGATTATGCTTTGTGGTCAGCAATGTTCAGAACAGGCACACATTGGTCAGCATTGATATGGATATACCTCAGATTGTGGGAAGAATCAGAACCAAGTCCAATCCATTTAGAAATAAAGTAGTCCACATCTTCAACACTAAAGCTACTGACCATTACACGACATTTGAAGATATGAAGCTGATAGTGGATGAGGAAGTAAAGGCTGCACAAGAAAGGGCAGATATGCTTAATAATGCCAAGCTATCAGAAGCAGCAATCAAGCAACAGGTTAATGAGATTAAGAAAGTTGGAGTTGAATCTTACCTATCCTATCAAGAGAATAAATTTATCATTAATGATATGGTAGCCAAGTTGCAGCTTTACAGCTACTATATTGCTACTGTGGTTTACCAATCAGACAAATCATTAAGAGAAACCTATGCCCAATCTGGAATAGTAACAACTAAAGGTAAATGGCATATCGCTCCAGAGAAGTTTGTCAAGGAATTAATTGCAAAGCCAACATTCAGAGAATTACATAAACGATATTGTGAAATCAAAGCAAATCCAATGACATTCGACTTGCAATCCATTGATATAGAACATGAATACCCTATTTTAGGCAGGGCTTACCGCCAACTTGGAGTGAAAGAATTAAAGCGATTGCGAACCATCAAATCCATCCAAGAAGCTTTAGGTGAATCATAAACTTATCTCAAAGAGTAATAGCATAAGTTTATAGTGTAACGAGCGAGGAGGTACACTACATTATTATCCCCCCTCATAGTTCTAAAATAAAAAGAATGCTTTAGTAATGCAGTCTGATAGCTGGCAGGAATAAGCATTCTTATTAATCCAAGAACAGGCACGATGCACTATTGCCACTGCTTACCAATAATTTACTAATGCTCCTCATTTCCTTTGAAAGAATCTTTAGGGAAAGACATAGGACAGCCTAAGATGCAAGCGAAGAAATTCACTTGTGTTTTAGGTTTGTTCTTGTTAAATCCATTCAATCAATAACCATTTAATTCAATTTCATTATGAGAGATTTAGTAATTATGCCAGCTATGGCACAGCGTAGAGAATCATTAAACATGGGTGAGTTTGCAGAAGAAGCAATCATTGTGGAAGAAGTTGCAGCACCCAAGAGAGTAAACCATTTCATTGAAGCCAATACGCAGGAAGCAACCTTGCAGCACTTACAACAAGACTGCATCATTCCAAGTTTTGCATCAATGGAAGAAACCATTAGTCACCAATCCTTTATAGGTGCAGTAGTGGATGCGGCTAAGGATTACTTTCATGGAGAACAGTTTGATATGCCAGAGATTAGAATCTCACACCCTATCAATGGAAGAATCCCAAGTGCATTAGGTAAAAAAGCATCTGAACTGACAGATGAAGAGAAGACTCTGTTCTATCAGAGAATGTGCTTCTGCTTTGAAATCCCATCCATTGTACATGATGAATACGGTAATCGTTTGGCATTATCCATTGGTGGAGTGAGAGCATATAACGAGATTAACCTGTACAGTAAGAAATCTGTGGAGAGATTTAAAATCTTCATAGGATTTCGTAATCGTGTGTGCTCGAATTTAATGCTTACTACTGACGGCTTGCAGGATAAGATAGAAGTCCTAAGCGTACAAGAACTATATGCAGCAGCATTGAATCTGTTCCACGCTTACAACCCATCCAAAGACCTGCATTTGTTAAGAACACTTGGACAGATGTCAATCTCAACAAGCGAATTTTGTCAGATAATAGGCAGAATGAGATTATATCAAGCTCTTACACCCAACCAACAGAAACGCTTACCTCGTCTATTGTTGGGAGACAGTCAAATTAATGCAACTTGCAGAGCATTCGTTTCTGATGTGAACTTTAAGAGTACAGGGGACAGCATTACAGGCTGGCAGCTCTTAAACCTACTAAATGGTTCTGTAAAGTCAAGTTACATTGATAACTTCTTGGAAAGGAATCTTAATTGCACAGAGTTTGTACAAGGCATTCAACGTGCCAAATTAGGAGATAGTGAATATGCTTGGTTCTTGGGCTGAGTGGATTGTTGATTGAAAGAGGAAAGGGCATCATTAAGTTGGTGTCCTTTCTTTATTTCTACCAACCTATTAAACATTGTACATCATGGATATAGATTATACTGTGGGAGAAGTGGAACTATCCTACAAACCCAAATTCAAGAAGCTGCATCAAGTAACTTGTTCAGAAGATGCTTATAAATACTTGCTTCCTACCTATAAGGAAGGAACTATCTGTTACAAGGAATATTTCAAAGTCTTGTTCCTAAACCAATCCAACCAAGTTTTAGGCTACACTCTTATATCAGAGGGTGGAATAACAGACACAACCGTTGATGTAAGAGTAATTCTACAAGCTGCATTGCTTACCAATTCAGTAGCTATCATTCTTGCACATAATCATCCAAGCGGTAATCTGAAACCAAGCAGACAGGATATGGAGATTACTAAGCAGGTCAAGGATGCAGCCCAACTTATGAGAATTACAGTCTTAGACCACCTCATACTTACAGATGCAGGATATTACAGCTTCGCAGACGAGGGAGAATTATAATAAGGTAAAGGGCATTTCTAAGTTGGGTGTCCTTATCATATTCACTTCTACTATTAGTGAATGTTCCTTTAGTAATCAATGAGTTAGTAAATCCAACTCAGAATTAATATTCACTTCTATTCATTAACTCATAAAACAGAACATTATGTCACTCAAATATTCAAGCACAACAGCAGACTATCTTGTTTGGTCTGATGCAATGAACCTCATAAGGAAGTTAGCCAAAGACGAGAATTATAAAATCTCACTCCTTATTAGTTTGGGATGCTTCACAGGATTAAGAATATCTGATATTCTATCTCTAAGGTGGAAGCAGATATTAGGCACTGACGAGTTTACAGTAATTGAGAAGAAGACAGGCAAGGTAAGGACTATCAGACTGAATCCTCAATTACAGCAACACATTAAAGAGTGCTACGAGCATATAAATCCTGTTGGGATGAATGCGCCTATCTTAGTAAGTCAGAAAGGTACAATCTTCACAGTTCAGAGAATTAACAACATTCTTAAAGAGATAAAGAAGCGGTACAAGGTAAAGATTAAGAACTTTAGTTGCCATTCACTTAGAAAGACTTTTGGTAGGCAGGTCTATAACATGAACAGCGATAATGCTGAACTTGCATTAGTAAAGTTGATGGAACTGTTCAACCATAGTTCTGTTGCCATTACTAAAAGATACTTAGGGTTAAGGCAGGAAGAGATTCTCCAGACTTATGACTGTTTGAGCTTCTAAAGAATAGACAGGACAAATCAAGAGCAAGGTTAGCTTTATATACCCCAATCAAGGTTTGTCCTACCCCAATATTCAGACGGAGACACCCTTCTCTGCACTTCTAACGTAGCTGATTAAAATATTGAGTTTAGAAACATCTAAAGTCTGATTCTTTAGGCTTGGCATTTCAGCCTTATAGAAGTAGTTCAATTCCATTAATTTACAAAGTTTAGAACTATCTCAAATCTTATTAGTCATGTTAGAGGTAGCACTTCTTGAATATCCAACAATATGCAGACTTAAAGACAGTAATTCAAGGT
>OLZG01000538.1_pt1 | contig 19660 bp, 18 predicted proteins | sample 1644401 | NCBI WGS metagenome assembly OLZG01 (sample SAMEA103958119, study PRJEB25191) | human gut metagenome | biome: human-associated habitat [ENVO:00009003]; feature: intestine environment [ENVO:2100002]; material: feces | place: Germany | collected 2013/2015
TGAACTAACGCACCAATAATTTTAATAAATCAAAAAAGACTTGCGGTGCGTACGGTACTTTAACCTACAAATTTGTAGAATATCACAAAATTGTAACTATCTACTAATAAACAGCTTATTACAATGGTATAGTATTATAAAATATCACTTAAAATCTTTTGCTATCTCAATAATTGGGTGTATATTTGGGTGCTAATTTAATTACACCCGAATATGAATATCAAGAGAAACATCATCTTTTCTTTGGAAAGCCGGAAGAAGAACGGCGTACCAATCGTAGAGAATGTGCCTATCCGTATGCGTGTGATATTTGCCAGCCAGCGCATCGAGTTTACAACGGGCTACCGCATTGACGCAGCCAAATGGGACGCCGACAAGCAGCGTATAAAGCCGGGATGCACCAACAAACTGAAACAGAGCGCATCCGAAATTAACACCGACCTGCTGCGCTACTATACGGAAATACAGAACATCTTCAAGGAGTTCGAGGTTCAGGGAACCATGCCTACCACCGCACAAGTGAAGGAGGCTTTCAACAGCCTGCACAGCGAAAAGAGGGAGGAGGAACAGCAGAAGCCCCTGACGTTCGCACCTATGGAGGTGTTCGGGGAGTTCATCAAGGAATGCGGGACACAGAACGGCTGGTCTGACGCTACCTATGAGAAGTTCGCCGCAGTAAGGAAGCACCTTGAGAAGTTCGACAAGGAACTGACCTTCGAGGCACTGGACGAACCCAAGCTGACAAGCTATGTGAATTTCCTCAAGGACGTGGAAGGATTGCGCAACACGTCCACCATGAAGCAGGTAGCTTACCTGAAATGGTTCCTGCGGTGGTGCACCAAGAAAGGGTACTGCATGAACAACGCCTACGAGAGCTTCAACCCGAAGCTGAAAAGCGTCCAAAAGAAGGTGATATTCCTCACATGGGAAGAATTGAACAAGCTGAAAGGCTACAAGATACCCCCGACCAAACAATATCTCGAACGGGTAAGGGACGTCTTTCTGTTCTGCTGTTTCAGCGGGCTGCGCTATTCGGACGTGTACAACCTCAAACGGAGCGACATTCGGGACGGGTATATAGAAATCACCACCGTAAAGACTGCCGACCGCCTTGTCATCGAACTGAACAACCACAGCAGGGCGATACTTGACAAATACAAGGACGTGGAGTTTGAAGGACACAAGGCACTTCCGGTCATCAGCAATCAGAAGATGAACGATTATTTGAAAGAACTGGGAGAACTTGCGGAAATCAACGCCCCGGTAAGCGAGACCTACTACAAGGGCAGCGAGCGTATAGACACCGTTACACCCAAATACGCCCTGCTGGGAACCCATGCCGGAAGACGGACATTCATCTGCAACGCGCTCGCGCTCGGCATTCCCGCACAAGTGGTGATGAAGTGGACGGGACACAGCGACTACAAGGCGATGAAGCCCTACATAGACATAGCCGATGACGTGAAGGCAAACGCAATGAGCAAGTTTAACCAACTGTAACCACAATAATATCATGGAAGAAAGAATAACGTCAATGATACCCCGCTACGGGAAACTTAACAAGATATACACCGAAATAATGTCCGGAGGCAGTTTCTCTTTTGAGAAGCAGCAGTTCATTTCCGATTTTTACAGAGAGTACGGGGACACGCAGACCTTTGAGACGGCACTTATCAGCCTCATGCTTGAAATGAACGCCGCGCACTTCTCCATATTGCTGAACAGCCTGAAACGGGAGATTGAAAGCAACATCTCGACTTACAACGCCTGCAGGGAGTTTTTCGACCGTCTCGATACCGAATATATCTGCCAACAACATGAAAGCCGTTTTGACTGGGACATCGACAGACAGATGAAAGTCGCAAACGGATATTACCGGGAACTCGTGGAAGCCAACGGCTCTTTGGAAGCGGTAGGCTTCAGGGAACACGACCGTCAGGAAGAGGAACTGCTGGAAAGAAGGTACGAACGGTGCAAACGGGAATACGACAAGGAGAAAGCCAAACTGGATGAACTGTACAGGCAGAAGAGGCAGGCAAGGCGGGAAGCCCTGCAATGCCTGAAAAACCGTTGCGGGGACATTTGCAGGCTGGGCGGCTCACTATTGGCAATCCTTGAAAAATATCTGACCGACCAAAAGAAAAAGGAGGGAGAGGAAAAGGAAGCCGCCACCACACCGACAAGCCAACCCGCCTACTTCCCCATGAAACTCTTGTCAGCCGTTTACGAAAGATGCAACGGCGAGCAGTTCGAAGCCGTTTCAGAACTGGACTTCTATGCCAACATGAACCTGCAACCGTGCGAAGGCAGGCTGAAAATAAGACCGAGGGAGAAAGCCCGTGTATGCTATCTCATTTTCCTTATGGGTGAAACGCTGCCCAAGCCGGACAGGGAGAAATGGAAAGGGAACATCATGAACCTGCTGGGAATAGACGATGCATACTACAAGTCCAAATACAAGGCACCCGTTCCCCGTACCGATTTAGCCAGTGACAGCAATCAGGAATTTGCCAAGGAAATGCGGTCAATATTCCGATAGTCGGTGATATGCAACGACATTCCACGACACGACCACTTTTACCACTCAAAATAATTTCCACCACCCTTTATTATCTTCTGATACTTAGTGAGATAGCGTGACACCACAATCACGCTATCCACATCCTTACCACCCGTACCCGGAAGTAACTTTGCACTGTTCGAACGAGGTAAAAAGCCCATGCGCAGGGCTTACAGTACAAACGTTAATTTCATTCTGATATGGAAATTAGAGACCTTTTATCAAAGCCCGTATGGCAGATGACGGGCGAAGAATTCATATTCCTGAACCGGCACGCCTTGCAGGGAAGCGAAACGAAGCCAGCCCAACCCGCAGCCGACAAGGAAAAGAAGTACGTGTACGGGATAGGCGGCATAGCCCGGCTGTTCGGGTGCAGCATACCCACAGCAAACCGCATCAAGAAAAGCGGGAGGATAGACAGAGCCATTACGCAGATAGGACGAAAAATCATCGTCGATGCGGACATGGCGCTTGAACTGGCAGGACATAAAAGCGGGGGACGCAGATAGGGAGGTGCGGTATGGACAACAAGGAAAGAAACATCACGCCCGAAGAGGCGGTAATCCTATGGCAAGCCTCACGGCTCGACCTTTCGGATAACTACGAGAAGGCACCCGAAATCCTGAAAGTGCGGGGCTCCGTCATCGGCACGTTGGGGAATTTCAGCGCGTCAATCGGAAAAGCCAAGAGCAAGAAGACGTTCAACGTCTCCGCAATCGTGGCGGCTGCCCTGAAAAACGGGACGGTACTAAACTACACGGCTGAACTGCCCGAAAACAAGCGGAAAATACTCTATGTGGACACCGAGCAAAGTACTTACCACTGCGCAAAGGTGGCAAAGCGGATATTGCGCATGGCGGGACTGCCCGCAGACAGAAACCATGAAGACCTTGAATTCCTCGTCCTAAGGAAGTACACGCCCGAAGAGCGCATAGCAATCGTGAGGGAGGCAATCTACCGCACCGAGAATATCGGGCTGGTAGTCATTGACGGAATACGGGACATGGTGCATGACATCAACAGCCCCGGTGAGTCCACAACGGTAATCTCCTATCTGATGACATGGACGGGGGAAAGGGACATCCACATCCATACTATCCTGCACCAGAACAAGGGGGACGAGAACGCAAGGGGTCACATCGGAACCGAGCTAAGCAACAAGGCGGAAACAGTGCTGCAAGTGGAGAAGGACGAGAATAACCCCGACATAAGCACGGTCAAAACCGCACACATCAGGGCGGTAGACTTCGAACCGTTCGCATTCCGTATCAATGAGGAGGCACTGCCCGAACTGCTGGACGGCTATCGGTTCAAGGAGAAGGAGCCGGGCAAAGGAAGGAGGAAATTCGACCCCTACAAGGACATCACCGAGCAGCAGCACCGCACCGCACTGGAAGCCGCATTCACCCTGAAAGACGAATACGGCTACAAGGAACTTGCGGGAGTATTGAGGGAAACCTACGCCACTGTGGACGTCATACTTGGCGGAAACAGGGTGACAGACCTCATCACCCTATTGAAGAACAAACGGATGATAGTGCAGGAGAACGGCAGGAAATACACCTTCAAGCCCGATTTCCACTATTAGCGGTATGGCATGGGAACCACTTTACTTTAGTCCCGTACCATATATATACGGAAATAAAGTAAAGTGGATATAGCCCGTAACAGATAGAGAGGTACGGGCGAAAACAAAAAAAGATGTTCACACCGCCTGACAAGAAAAACAGCACGGGCATGACAGCCCGGAAACCGCTTTACTTTAGTCAGGGTGCATATATATAGCGAAATAAAGTAAAGCGGATGCAGCCCACAGCATGCAGAAGGCACGGGCGAAAACAAAAAATAATATCCACTTAAACAGAAACCCACATGAATACGAATGAAGCGAAGCGGATACGCATAGAGGAATATCTGCACAGTCTTGGCTACAGCCCGGTAAGACGGCAGGGCAATAGCCTATGGTACAAGTCACCGTTCAGGGATGAGGGCGAACCGTCCTTCAAGGTGAACACCGAGCGCAACCTATGGTATGACTTTGGCGCGGGTAGGGGCGGGAACATCATCGCACTGGCACAGGAGCTCTACGCATCCGACAGCCTGCCCTACCTCTTGGAAAGGATAGCGGAGCAGGCACCCAACGTGCGCCCGGTCTCCTTCTCTTTTGGCGGGCAACCTTTCTCCAAACCGAGCTTCCGACAGTTGGAGGTAGCGCCGCTTTCTTCCCCCGCCCTATTCTCCTATTTGCGGCAGAGGGGGATAAATACGGAACTGGCAAAAAGAGAATGTTGCGAGGTGCGCTATCAAACCGACGGCAAGCCCTACTTTGCCGTCGGTTTTCCCAACCGTTCGGGAGGCTACGAGATACGCAACAAATTCTTCAAGGGGTGCATAGCACCGAAGGACATCACCCACATACGGCAGGGACAGACGAAGGAGACCTGCTACCTCTTCGAGGGCTTCATGGACTACCTCTCCTTCCTCACCCTTCGGCTGGAAAAGTGTCCCGAACGCCCCGAACTTGACGGGCAGGATTACATCGTGCTGAACTCGACTTCCAACCTCTCCAAAGCAATCCGCCCGCTGGGCGGTTACGAACGGATCCATTGCTTCCTTGACAACGACAAGGCGGGAATGGAAGCCGTTCAGGAACTGCGGGAGGAATACGGGATGCGCATACGGGACGCATCACACATATACGGAGGCTACAACGACCTGAACGACTTCCTTTGTGATAAACGGTCAGGACAAGCGGAACGGTGGCAGGAGAAGCCGGAACCGGAGAAAAGCCAACGGCAGGCAAGGCAACCGGAGAGGAAAGGCAAAGGCATCAGGATGTAACCGCACATGCCAACGGAAGGCTTTGAAAAAAGCCATAGCTCATTAGGGCTTTTTCTTCACGCAATGCACGCATTGCTAAAAAAGCCCCAATGAGCAAAAGGGGCACCGCCCCTTTTGAAACCCCGAAGCCATGCGGCATGGAAGCAAGGCAGGGGAAGTATTAACCGAAAAAATGTATTACAGTTATGGGATATGCAGTTTTGCATTTGGAAAAGGCGAAAGGTGCGGACGGTGCAATGTCCACGCACATAGAGCGCACCGTACACCCGAAGAATGCGGACAGAACACGGACACACCTGAACCGGGAACTGGTGCAGTTCCCCGAAGGGGTGAGGAACCGCACGCAGGCGATAGCGCACCGGATAGAGACGGCAGGCATCAAACGCAAGATAGGTACCAACCAGGTAAGGGCTATCCGGGTGCTGCTCACCGGAAGCAACGAGGAGATGAAACAAATGGAAGCGGACGGGCGACTTGACGGTTGGTGCAACGACAACCTGAAATGGCTCCGGGAAACATACGGGGAGCTGAACCTCGTGTCGGCAGTCCTGCACATGGACGAGAAGACACCGCACATACACGCCACTATCGTACCGATAGTGACCGGAGAGCGCAGGAAAGCCAGACAAGACGAGCAGAACGGGAAGAAGAAGTACAGAAAGAAGAACACGCAGGATGTACGGCTGTGCGCTGATGACGTCATGGCAAGGCACAAGCTGAAACACTATCAGGACACCTACGCCCAAGCCATGAGCAAATACGGCTTGCAAAGAGGAATAGACGGTTCACTGGCAAAACATATACCGACCTCGCAATATTACAAGGAACTGGTGGAACGGCAGGACAGCCTGCAGGAGAACATAGAAACCCTGCTGGGGCTGGAAGAGGAAGCGCAGAAGAAGCTGAAAAAGGTCAAGGGGGAAATCAACGTGCAGAAGATGAAGGGTGCGGCGGTGAACGCCACCACAGCCATAGCGGACGGGGTGAGTTCTCTTTTGGGCGGCAGCAAGGTCAAGAAGCTGGAAGCGGAGAACGAAAATTTGAGGCAGGATATTGTGGATCTGCAAAAGCAGGTGCAAGCCGAACAGAGGGAGCAGACAAAAATGGAGAACCGCCACAACAGCGAGATAAACAAGATAGACCGGAGCTACCAGCAAAAAATCAGGGAATACGACAACAGACTGGAACGGATTGACACCTACTTCCCTATCGTGAAGGAACTGTTGCCCATAGCCGAACAATGCCGGGAAGTGGGGTTCACCGAGGAACTGACAAGGCGAATCGTCAGCCTGCAGCCCGTGGAGTTCAAGGGAAGGCTCTACTCAAAGGAACACAAGGAGAAGTTCAAGACGGAGCACTCAACGGCAACCGTGGAGAGGAACCCGCAGGAGAAGGGAAAATTCCGGCTGTGCATTGACGGTATGCCCATACTCGAATGGTTCAGGATGAAGTTTCAGGAACTCAAAGAAAAGCTGGGTGTAAGCCACGCCCAAAAAGAAGAGAACAGACCGAAAAGAGGGTTGAAAATATAATTCTTTGGTAGAAAATAAAAGTGCAATTCTGATTGTTAATGAATTGCACTTTTATTATTTTTGTAAATACATTGTTTCACTAAACAATTCAATGTTATGAAAACGAAAATATTGGTAGGAGTTCTATTTTGCTCTTTTATGGGATGTGCGAATAAAGCACCAAAATCAAATGTTACAAGCAAATCAGACCCTGCAGATGAAGCTGTCTATTTTGTAGAAGATACTGTTGTTGACCAATCTGCAGGCTTGCAAGTCATTGAAGCCTTAAGCAGGGTCTATGGAAATGATCCGAATTCTATAGGAGGTTTCATCGGTAGCCCGCGTTGCCCTTCTTTCTTGGAAGGTATGTTCTTTGACGGTTCCACGTTGGTTTTTCAGGTAAGAGGTGACACAGCGCATGCAAGGCGAATTTTGGAATCTACTGCCGGTAGCAAAGCTTTTCGACTGGAACAAGTCTCTGAAGGAAATTATTCGCAACAACAGCTCAAAAGTATCTTGGACGAATTAAGACGGAGATATGATAGTCTGACAGATACAAACCTAAAAAGCAATATGTGTGGTTGGGGTATGGGACTACGGTATATTACGGTCAGGTTCATTCTCAATACTCCCGAAGCCCGGCAAGCTTTCCGGGAAAAGCTCCTGAATTCTCCCGCCATTCGTTTTGAAGGACCGGAACAACCGATAATCGATGAACGCATTGGTACAACTGATACGCTCGGCATTTCATTGCATCCTGAATATTCCGTTTACTCCACTGATTCATCTACAGCTTCCTTTGTCTTGCTGAACCAAGGAGATGAAAAAATAATGTGCGGCGAACATTATTTCGTTACTTATGAAGACGAGAACGGCACTTGGCGTGAGCTACCCATCAATGATGCTGCCATAGATATAGGTTATATGGTGTCCCCCGGTGGACATAAATTATTTACGGCAAATCTTTATCCTGAAGTCCACCCCAACAAACCGGGGCGTTACCGCTTCTTTTACGAAGTAATGCTAAATGCTGGTACAGCATCACGCCGTGACATCCTGATGATGAGCGAATTTCGTTTGACAGATAATAAACAAGAAGTGGAACGGGCAATCAAAATGAAAATTCCTAAGGAACCGGAAGAGTATGGTATCCGGTATATTCCCGTGCAAGAAGAACCGATAGAAGAGAATACGGTTTATGAGGTAGTAGAGGAAATGCCAGAATTTCCCGAAGGAGGTTTACCTAAATTAATGGAATTCATACAACAGAATGTTAGATACCCTCAATCGGCACTGCAGAGCAGATTAGAGGGCAGAGTTATTGTACAAGTTGTCATAGATAAAGACGGCAGCGTTATACAACCCAAAATTCTGCGTAGCATTAATCCGGTTCTAAGTATTGATAATGCTTTTTGTGAAGAAGCATTACGCATAGTTTCAATAATGCCTAAATGGAAACCGGGGAGCCAACATGAAATTCCCGTAAAAGTGAAATTTACATTTCCAGTAAGATTTACTTTGCCAACTGATTAAATGTTTAATAAATGTAACCTAATAAAGACGTATCGTATGAAAATGAATATTTTGTTATGTATATTAACATTTTGCACATTTGTTGTTGGCTGTACAAATAAGCCTAAACAAAAAGAGGCTCCACAAGCTCCTATAAACAATACAGTCGGAATAAGTGACACGCTGGGACTTTCTTTACACCCTGAATTCCCAATTTATTCCACAAAACAAAAACAAGTCACTTTCGTATTGCACAACAATAGTGGTACTGATATTGGCTTTGGAGGATATTACAGCTACACTTATGAGGATGAAAAAGGAATATGGAGGGATGTTCCTATGCAGCTTGTTATATTTGATGAAGAAATTATACTTTGGCAAGGTAATAAATATTATTACAATGCAGAATTATTCAGGCATACTCCCGGTCGTTATCGTTTTTTTCTTACAGTAAGAAGATATAGTAAAGAATATACTTTAATGACTGAATTTCAATTACAAGATAATATGATTGAACTTTTCAAAAGACATCCCTATAGTCAATTGAATGACACTTTATTGCTCCCGGAGGAAGAAGCCGTTTACCCACCAATCTATAATGTAATCGACCAAATGCCCGAATTTCCCGGCGGTATGGATAAATTGTTACAATTCATCAACGACAATATGCAATACCCAACCAAAGCCCAAACAGAAGGAATACAAGGAAGAGTTATTGTGCAATTCATCGTAGATGAAGAAGGTTACATAATAGAACCTAATATAGTAAAGAGTGTTGAGCCTTCTTTAGATAATGAGGCACTACGTCTGATAAAAATGCTTCCTCAATGGAAACCCGGCACACTGGGAGGGAAAGCCGTGAAGGTGAAATATACAGTTCCAGTAGCTTTTAAACTTAAATAATAGCAACTATGAAACATTTATTACTCATATCATTAATACTGCTTTATTCTTGCCATTCCACTACTTCAAAGAAGGGGCAAGAATATGAGACAGACGGCATTCCACAGCAAGAAGAATCGTGTCCTGACAGTATATCTGAAACCGGACCTATTCCGTTGGAAAAAGAACAGGAGAAATCACCCAAAGCAATATCCCCAATACTGCAACCCGTTCCCCGCGATATTCCAATAGGAAAAGCTATCGGTCCCGATTCGCTCTCTATGAGGACTGAATATGACTATTACCCATTATCCACAACGGAAGTTAAAATAACTGTCACTAATTATTCCCAACAAGAATACACATGTGGCAACGGCTACAGCCTTGCTTATTACAATGACAACAAGCAACAATGGGAAACATTGCCGACCGACCCGATTATTGAAGATATTTTATGGATATTCCCACCGGAATATCCTACCCATGAACAGACAATCAAACTTTATACTTCCGTGGTGCCCAATCATGCAGGCAAATATCGTATCTACAAAGCATTCAACGGAAAGACAAAAGTTGCCTATGCCGAGTTTGAGCTTATTTCATCAGAACAACATCAAAAATTGCTTGATAAAATAATGCGATATGATGAAAATCATCCGAAAGCACGGACTATAGAGAATCTAAACTCTTGGGGATTTAAAGAGAACGATACTTTGTATATGGACTGGAAAGTCAATTCTGCGGAGTTGAGGAATGAGTTCAGACAAAAAGTGCTAAACTATTCCGCCATAATGGTAAATGACGGAAAAGAGGATGTGGTTACCTATTTTAACAGCCCCATATGCACAGATACATTCGGAATCAAGATGCACGCCGAGAAAGAGGTATATACTGTGAATACGGAATCGGTAACGGCAAGAATTGTAAATAGAAGCGGGCGAACAATAACCATGGGAACATGGTATGCAGTGTTGCGGAAAGAAAAAGGTGACAAGTGGATTCTTTTGCCGGGGGCAACTGTATGGACTCTTGTAGCACTATCAGTTCAATCGAATGCAATCCATTCGTTTTCAGCCAGCCTTTATCCGTCACTCAATGCTATTACGCCCGGCATATATCGTATAGTGAAAAAGATAGACATCGGAGATAACTGTCACGACTGGTATTTTGCCGCAGAATTCCGAATTGGAAACGATACAGAAAAGCAGGATGTTGTGAATAAGGAGCCTTCTTCAAAGCCCTTATCTGAAGTGGCAGAAGAAATAGACATGGATATTGCTTATGAAGTAGTGGAAGAAATGCCGGAATATCCCGGAGGCATGTCGGCTTTATTAGATTTTATACAAAATAATTTGCAGCACAACAAAGCAAACTCCAAGAAACGTGTTATTGTGCAATTCATCATTGATGAAAGAGGTAATATTGCCAAACCTATTATATTGAGGAGCATAAATCCGGAATTGGATAAAGAAGCCTTGCGGGTAGTCGGTCTGATGCCTCAATGGAAGCCGGGCAGGCAGAACGGGAAGGCGGAAAGAGTAAGATACACTTTGCCTATCACGTTCAATCCTTCTATCAAAAAGTCTGATATGATCAAAAAAGAATAATATTATGAAACCGTCATTGTTTTTCATATCGCTTATACTCTGTTTCTGGGTTCCCACCACTTTAAAAGGACAAGAGAATAAATCCTTATATAAAAATCAGGAAGCATATTTAGATAGCCTTTGGCGCAAAGAAATTATTTGGAACCTCGGTGTAGCTAAAATAACGGGAGAACCTATTAAAGATTTATCTACTATAGAAGCTCCCAAATGGGCAAAATGGAATTATGATTTGGAAGAGTATTTTGTTTCTCAAATGAAGTACCCGACACATTTGTTGAGAAAGAATCAAGCCGGATATTCTGTAGCCATGTTCTCCCTTGACACATTAGGACTGCCACGCGCAATTAATATTTTAGCGACAAGTCATAAGGATTTTAGCAAAGAAGTTATCAGGCTTATTCGAGAACTTCCTCACTGCTTGCCGTGCCGGGACAAGAACGGCAAGCGAATAGAATGTCTTTACACAGTATACGTTCCATTCATGCCACAGAGGTATAGAGACAGAATAAAAACTGACAGCATAGCGGAAGAAGAGTTGAAACATTGCTTTGTGGAATGGGAAGAACAAGCGAGCTTTCAAGACGGGAAACAATGGTCGGCTCAAAACTATATTTACCGAAAACTCACATATGATACCAGTTTGTTAGGAGAGCAGCAAAAAGCCAAAGGAGTGTACCAAATACATATTGATTCATACGGGGAGATAAAAGAAGCGAAAACGCTAAAAAGCTGCGGAATACCACAGTGGGATGAAGAGGTGATACAAATAATCAGAAATATGCCAAAATGGACACCGGCAATACACCACCGTGGAAAAGGTGAATATAAAGATGCTATTTGGACTATTCCCGTAATATTTGAAAATCACCATTCCCCTCGTAACAATATGCTTGAATAAAACAAAACACCCAATTTTACTTTGTTGGGTGTAAAATTGGGTGTCAATTTCGTAAACTATTAATAATCAATGTTTATTGCGGTGCGTACGGGACTCGAACCCGTGACCCCATGCGTGACAGGCATGTATTCTAACCAACTGAACTAACGCACCAGTAATTTTGATAAATCGGAAAAAAACTTGCGGTGCGTACGGGACTCGAACCCGTGACCCCATGCGTGACAGGCATGTATTCTAACCAACTGAACTAACGCACCAATAATTTTGATAGTCTCTCTTCCGACGCTTTCTCTCTCGATTGCGGGTGCAAAGGTACGCATTATTTTTAAATCTGCAAGCGTTTTGGCAAAAACCATAAAAAAAATATTTTCCAACTCCCTTCACCTCCCCACCCTAAAAATTACGATATTGTTATTATTTTAATCTTTTCAACAAACTTCTTGTTATAAAATTTAGCTTATTGGCAATAATTCGCTATTTTTGTGCACTCAATAGATTAAAATCGAAAATTAGGGAAAAAGATGAATACAACTGCAAAATTATTGTTGCACTGCCCAGACCAACCAGGCATTTTGGCAGAAGTCACAAACTTTATTACAATTAACAAAGGTAATATTGTCTACTTAGACCAATATGTGGACCATGTAGAAAATATATTTTTCATGCGTATAGAATGGGAAATAAAGGATTTCTTTATTCCTAAAAATAAAATAGAAGATTATTTTGAAACCTTGTATGCCCAAAAATATGAAATGAAATTCCGTCTTTATTTCTCGGATGTAAAACCCAAAATGGCCATATTTGTTTCCAAACTGTCCCATTGCCTGTTCGATATGCTGGCACGCTACACGGCCGGAGAATGGAATGTGGAAATTCCGCTGATTATAAGTAACCATCCCGACCTTCAGCATGTGGCAGAACGTTTCGGTATACCGTTCTATCTCTTCCCTATTACTAAAGAGAACAAAATGGAACAGGAAAAAGCAGAAATGGAGCTATTGGAAAAACATAACATCAATTTCATTGTACTGGCACGCTATATGCAAGTGATTTCCGAACAAATGATTGAAGCATATCCCAACCGCATCATCAACATACACCACTCTTTCCTCCCTGCGTTCGTTGGTGCAAAACCTTATCATGCAGCGTTTGAACGAGGAGTAAAAATCATTGGTGCGACCAGCCATTATGTTACCTCCGAACTGGATGCCGGTCCTATCATTGAGCAAGATGTAGTACGCATCACACACAAGGACACTGTGCAGGATTTAGTAAGTAAAGGTAAAGATTTGGAAAAAATAGTCCTTTCTCGTGCTGTTCAGAAACATATTGAACGAAAAGTATTGGCTTATAAAAATAAAACAGTTATCTTTAGCTGATGAAAATTGCTGTCGTAAAATATAATGCAGGAAACATCTACTCCGTAGACTATGCACTGAAGCGCCTTGGAGTAGAAGCAACCATCACTTCCGATAAGGAAGTATTGATGAGTGCCGACAAAGTTATCTTCCCCGGTGTGGGCGAAGCCGAAACAACCATGAGCCATCTCCGGAAAAACCGGTTGGATGAAGTTATTAAAAACTTAAAACAACCTGTACTAGGTATCTGCCTGGGAATGCAGCTGATGTGCCGGCACTCCGAAGAAGGAAATGCTGACTGCTTGGGCATCTTTGATACTGATGTAAAGTTGTTCAGCCCCACCCGGCATGAAGACAAAGTACCCCATATGGGATGGAACACCCTGACTCATGTACGCAGCGACCTGTTCAAAGGATTCACCAAAGAAGAATTTGTATACTTCGTACATAGCTTCTATGTGCCTCTGAACGAGTTTACGGCAGCACAAACAGATTATATCCTCCCCTACAGTTCGGCCTTGCACAAAGATAATTTCTATGCGACACAGTTCCATCCCGAAAAGAGCGGAGCCGTGGGCGAACGAATCCTGAGGAACTTTTTAGAATTGTGAACCATTACATTATATATAACAATGTATAAGAAGAAATAGATATGATAGAGTTAATTCCTGCCATCGACATTATTGATGGCAAATGCGTCCGTCTTTCTCAAGGAGATTATAACACACAGAAAGTATATAACGAAAACCCGGTTGAGGTTGCCAAAGAATTTGAAGCCCATGGGATTCATCGTCTGCACATTGTCGATCTGAATGGAGCAGTTTCACGCCATGTTGTGAATTACCGTGTACTGGACCAAATCGCCAGCCGCACTTCTCTGGTCATTGATTTTGGAGGAGGGATAAAAACAGACGAGGACCTAGTCATCGCTTTCGACAATGGCGCACAAATGGTAACCCTGGGCAGCGTAGCCGTGAAAAATCCCGGGCTTTTCAAAAAATGGCTGGAACAATACGGAAACGAGAAAATCATTCTGGGAGCTGATGTAAAGGAGAATAAAATTTCTGTCAATGGCTGGAAAGAGGAAAGTCAGCAGCAGTTGATCCCTTTTCTGAAAGATTATACTAAAGAAGGAGTTTTCAAGGTGTTATGTACCGACATCAGCCGTGACGGAATGTTGCAAGGGCCTTCCGTAGAACTATACCAGCAAATCCTGAAGGAGTTCCCGAATATGCATCTGATAGCCAGCGGAGGAGTAAGCTGTATACAGGACATTATCGACCTGGAAATAGCCAAAGTTCCGGCTGTTGTTTTCGGCAAGGCATTATACGAGGGAAAAATTACATTGAAAGACTTAAACCGTTTCATGTAAAAGCAAATCATGTTAGCAAAAAGAATCATACCTTGCCTGGACATCAAAGACGGGCAGACCGTAAAAGGAACCAATTTCGTAAACTTACGTCAAGCAGGTGATCCGGTAGAACTGGGGCGTACCTACAGTGAACAGGGAGCTGACGAACTGGTCTTTCTCGATATCACTGCCAGCCATGAAGGGCGCAAAACCTTTACCGATTTGGTAAAACGGGTAGCGGCCAATATCAATATCCCCTTTACTGTAGGAGGAGGTATAAACGAACTGAGCGACGTAGACCGGCTATTGAATGCAGGAGCTGACAAAGTTTCTATCAATTCATCAGCCATCCGCAATCCGGATTTGGTAGACAAGATTGCCAAACATTTCGGTTCACAGGTCTGTGTGGTAGCCATTGACGCCAAGCAGACTGAAACCGGGTGGAAATGCTATCTGAACGGCGGCCGGATTGAAACCGACAAGTACCTGTTTGACTGGGCTAAAGAGGTGAACAACCGCGGGGCAGGAGAAATTCTTTTCACGAGCATGAACCATGACGGAGTGAAAAACGGATATGCCAACGAAGCCCTCTCCACCCTGGCCGATTTACTGACAATTCCCGTCATCGCATCTGGAGGCGCCGGATGCATGGAACATTTCCGCGATACATTTGCAAAAGGGAAAGCAGATGCTGCATTAGCAGCCAGCGTTTTTCATTTCGGAGAAATTAAAATTCCCGAATTAAAACAATATCTTTGCGAACAAGGAATTAATGTGAGGTTATAACTCTGTTTTTAATTGCATCTAAATCTGTTTCCACTACCATCCCAAACAGGATGAAAGACTGGCAAACGACCTTCAGATCCTCATTCCACTCTGAATGACGATGCTGATGAAATTTTAAACAAGTTCTATACAACACCGATAATATAACAATAAAATATAGAAAAATGGATTTGAATTTCGAAAAAATGAACGGGTTGATCCCCGCCATCATACAAGACAACAGCACCAGCAAAGTACTGATGTTAGGGTTTATGAATGAAGAAGCATACCGAAAGACAGTGGAAACCGGTAAAGTAACCTTCTTCAGCCGTACCAAGAACCGTCTGTGGACAAAAGGTGAAGAAAGCGGGAATTTCCTGAATGTTGTTTCTATAAAAGAAGACTGTGACAAGGATACCCTGCTGATCAAAGTAAATCCGGCAGGTCCTGTATGTCACACCGGAACAGATACTTGCTGGGGAGAAGAAAACAAAGAAGACATCATGTTCCTGAAGGAATTACAAGATTTCATTGACAAACGTCACGAGGAAATGCCCGCAGGCTCTTACACCACCAGCCTGTTCGAATCCGGTATCAACAAAATGGCACAGAAAGTAGGCGAGGAAGCCGTGGAAACGGTTATCGAAGCTTGTAACGGAACCGACGAACGCCTCATCTACGAAGGAGCCGATCTGATATACCACATGATTGTACTGCTCACCTCAAAAGGCTATCGCATCGAAGACCTTGCCCGTGAATTGAAAGAACGTCATAGCGCTACGTGGAAAAAACATTAAAAATGATGGACGAAGCTCTCATTCGATATAAAAACGTATATATCAACCAACAAGAGTTAGGCGTATTGGAAGATGTAAACCTGGAACTGAACAAGGGTGAATTTGTTTACCTCATTGGAAAAGTCGGTTCCGGAAAAACCTCATTACTGAAAACAATTTACGGTGAGCTGGATATACAGTCAGGAGAAGCTGAGGTGTTAGGCTACAACATGACTAACATCAAGCGGAAGCATATTCCCGAACTGCGCCGCCGTTTAGGCATTGTCTTTCAAGATTTTCAGTTACTGACAGACCGCACCGTACACGCAAACCTCAGTTTTGTATTGCGCGCCACCGGATGGACAAACAAAGCAACCATCAAAGCACGCATTGAAGAAGTACTGGACCAAGTGGGAATGACCGGCAAAGGATACAAAATGCCCAACGAGCTATCGGGTGGCGAGCAACAACGCATTGTTATCGCCCGTGCCATCCTGAACCGGCCGGACATTATTCTGGCCGACGAGCCGACGGGTAACCTGGACACCGAAACAGGGCGCAAAATTGTAGAACTTCTGAAATCCATTTGTGCTACAGGCTCCGCCATCATGATGACCACCCATAATCTGCATCTCCTGTCGGAATATCCGGGAGTTGTCTACCGCTTTGAGAATCATCATATCAAAGAAGTGACTCACGAATACAGCCGGATGGAAAGAAGTCAAAATGAGACCGAAAAAGGAGAAAAAACGACAGTTACACCCCAAGAAACGGCAGAATAAGTAGATGAATGATAAATATCATCGCTAAAATGCTGATTTTTGCAGTCTTATTTGTATATTTGCACGCTAATTATCAATATAGGAACAATTAAAATACGAAACGAAAAATGAAAGTTTTAAAGTTTGGAGGTACTTCGGTAGGTTCTGCACAAAGAATGAAAGAAGTAGCCAAATTAATTACCGACGGTGAACAGAAGATTGTTGTACTTTCAGCCATGTCTGGAACAACAAACACGTTGGTTGAAATTTCGGATTATCTGTATAAGAAAAATCCCGAAGGTGCGAATGAAATCATTAACAGACTGGAGGCTAAATATAAACAGCATGTTAATGAACTTTATTCTACTGACGAGTATAAGCAGAAAACACAGGAATTTATAAAAGCACAGTTCGATTATATTCGTTCGTATACAAAAGATATTTTCACACTGTTCGAAGAAAAAGTAATCCTGGCACAAGGCGAATTGATCTCCACCAACATGGTTACCAACTATTTGCAGGAACAAGGGGTCAACGCCATCTTACTTCCGGCATTGGAATTCATGCGCACGGACAAGAACTCGGAGCCCGATCCTGTATATATCAAAGAAAAACTGGCCGCACAGCTGGAAATACATCCGGATGCTGAAATTTATATCACACAAGGTTTTATCTGCCGTAACGCCTATGGCGAGATAGATAATCTGCAACGTGGCGGAAGCGACTATACCGCATCACTGATCGGTGCCGCTGTAAACGCCTCCGAAATCCAGATATGGACAGATATTGACGGTATGCACGATAATGACCCGCGCATCGTAGACAAGACTTCTCCTGTACGTCACCTGCACTTCGAAGAAGCTGCCGAGTTGGCCTACTTTGGTGCGAAGATTCTGCATCCTACTTGCGTACAGCCTGCCAAATATGCCAATATTCCCGTCCGTCTGCTTAATACAATGGAACCTACAGCCCCGGGGACTTTGATTTCCAATGATACGGAAAAAGGCAAAATCAAGGCAGTTGCAGCCAAAGACAACATCACTGCCATCAAGATCAAATCAAGCCGTATGTTACTGGCCCACGGCTTCTTGCGCAAAGTATTCGAAATCTTCGAAAGCTATCAGACCTCTATCGACATGATCTGTACTTCAGAGGTCGGTGTTTCCGTATCCATTGATAACACCAAACATCTGAATGAAATTCTGGACGACTTGAAGAAATATGGTACAGTAACCGTAGATCAGGATATGTGTATCATCTGTGTAGTCGGTGACCTGGAATGGGAAAACGTAGGCTTTGAAGCCAAAGCGTTGGACGCCATGCGCGACATACCGGTACGTATGATTTCATTCGGCGGTAGCAACTACAATATTTCTTTCCTGATTCGTGAAGAAGACAAGAAGAAAGCATTGCAGTCATTAAGCGATCATTTATTCAACAATAAATAATTTCTACTGTAGGGGCGGATTGAATCCGCCCGAATACATCCCACTCTACAAAGTTGGTGTTTTCGGGCGAATTTAATTCGCCCTTGCTCATAAAAACAAAATACAATATGAAAGGAACATTCCCCGTAAACAAGTTCAGAGAGTTGGAAACTCCCTTCTACTATTACGATGTCAATGTGCTGCGAGAAACCTTGTCATGCATCAACAAAGAAGCAGGCAAATACAATAATTTCTGCGTGCATTACGCCGTGAAGGCCAATGCTAACCACAAAGTCCTGACAATTATCCGCGAAAGCGGTCTGGGAGCCGACTGTGTAAGTGGCGGAGAAATCCGCGCAGCCATTAAGGCCGGATTCCCGACAAACAAAATAGTCTATGCTGGTGTAGGCAAGACAGACTGGGAAATTAATCTGGGTCTGGATTATGATATTTTCTGCTTCAACGTAGAGTCCGTACCCGAACTGGAAATCATTAACGAACTGGCTGCCGCCAAAGGCAAAACAGCCCGTGTAGCTTTCCGTATCAATCCGAATGTAGGTGCGCATACCCATGCAAATATCACCACCGGACTAGCAGAAAACAAATTCGGTATCAGCATGGAAGATATGGACAAAGTGATTGATATGGCCGGAACATTGCCTCATGTAAAATTTGTAGGCTTACATTTCCACATCGGTTCTCAGATTCTGGATATGGGTGATTTTGTAGCCTTGTGCAACCGTGTAAACGAACTACAGGAAAAACTCTATGCCCGCCAAATCATAGTAGAACATATCAATGTAGGCGGCGGCTTAGGAATTGATTATGCACACCCCAACCGTCAAGCCATCCCCAACTTCACGGAATACTTTGCCACTTATCACAAGCATCTGAAACTGCGCCCCCAGCAGACTTTACATTTCGAACTGGGACGTGCCGTAGTAGGACAGTGCGGCAGCCTTATCAGCAAAGTGATTTATGTAAAGCAAGGAACCAACAAACAGTTTGCCATATTAGATGCCGGCATGACCGACTTGATTCGTCCTGCCCTTTATCAGGCATACCACAAAATAGAAAATATCACTTCGGAAGAACCTATGGAAACTTACGATGTGGTAGGCCCCATCTGCGAATCATCCGATGTATTCGGCAAGGCTATTGATTTGAACAAAGCACACCGTGGCGACCTTTTCGCTCTCCGTTCAGCAGGAGCATATGGTGAAATTATGGCATCGGCTTACAATTGTCGTGCATTGCCCAAAGGATATACCTCAGAAGAGTTAGTATAAACCAACTCCAACTGCCTGAATAAATAAGAAACAGCGCCGCTTTGATGCAAAGCGGCGCTGTTTCTTATTTAGGGATATTCAGTAAATGTCTCTAAAAAATAAGATGGCATATGAAGATGATA